>Ga0255336_100107_pt1 | contig 192504 bp, 212 predicted proteins | sample MeOH1_35cm_T3_17_FD_189102 | JGI IMG/M metagenome (GOLD analysis project Ga0255336, IMG submission 189102) | Sandy soil microbial communities from University of British Columbia, Vancouver, Canada - MeOH1_35cm_T3_179 | ecosystem: Engineered > Artificial ecosystem > Sand microcosm > Unclassified... | reverse complement strand
CATCCGGCGGAGGCAACATCAAAAAGGTATCACGATGGGAATCCGGACTGGCCGGACTGTCCTCCCGGCCGACGTGGCCGGCTTTGTGGATGTCGAGTGCTTTGTGCAGAAAGCCTTGGGTGATGGCCAGCAGTTTCTCCCGCGACCATCCCACAATGGGCTCGGTCAAGATCTTTCGCTCGGTGGAAATGTCGAGCGCGCTCTCGTCGAGTCGAGACGCCCACGCATGCCAGGTGGCCTGGTTCCGGAGCGTTTGAGCGAGACCTTCCAGATAGATGGCCGCGGTCTTGGGAGGAGCGAACGCGTACTTTTCGACCCGATTGCACTGGAAGAATGGCCACGCGTACTGGGCCGCCACGACCGCGTCCGGTTCTTGTAAGCCGCTGACGGTCGAGGACGTCGAGGGCGACAGCCCGGCCGGCGCGGTCATGTACGACAAATGCAGCGGCGGAGAATCCATCCGCGATCTCGCCGCGGATCCATCGTTCACCGGCAGGGATAAATGGTTGGGCGTCTGCATGCCGACTTTCCCGTTCAACATGAATTGATCACCGGGGTCCTGCAACATGCTCGGCGGACTCATAAAATCGGTCAAGATATTGGAGGCATCAAATTCCATGAGGCTGCTGTGGGCGCTGCCCATGGCCGCCGCCAAGAATTGGTTGTCGTTCTCGTGCTCATACCCACCGCCATGCATCTGGATGAAATTCTCCAGGTGTGGCATGTTGGGCATCATGGGCGTGATCGGGAGCCCCATATCGGGCGGTGTCTGGGTGAAGCCATTCCGCAGCATCTGCGGCTCCATCTCTGGTCCAAACATGGCCGGGGCAATGTGGACGGGATGGGAGATGTCAGGCAGACTGAGCCGATGGGGCGGGACGGCATGCGGACTGACACTATCTGGGACACGGTCAGTGAGCGGATCCCGCGAGCTCTGGTCGGACTCGAAGCTTACTCGGTGATAATGTCGGCGGTGGTCCTTCCTGCACCGGCCTCGAAAACTGGGACAGTTGAGAGACGTGGAAAGCTGCTCCGGACGCGTGCAAAGCACGTTCCGAATGCGGTCGAGGCAGACCGTTTCTGCGACTGGGGTTGTGAGATGAGCGTCGAGTGGCCCGCGATTGACAGACAATCTGTTTGCTCACACATCGGGAGCAGGGCACCTAACGTCTCGGTTGTCAGCTCGACGGGCTCACGGTAGAAGGCCGCTGCCCGATCCGCGGTGTCTGTCCGGACGTCGTCCACAACATCCACCTCGCCACTGGACCTCTCCACAGACAGGGGGAACCGCGTCGACTGACCTTTTTGTCACATTTGGCTTTGGCCTTTGCGCAATGCACACAGGCAATGGGCATCCGCTCAGCAGGAGACTCCATTAAGACAGTATTATAGTAATTATAACAAAACAATAGATATTAGTCTCTGGTACAGGTTGCGGTGTGGGTGGCCACCACATTCGCGAGGCCTGGTGTCCAGGCGAGGCTACCGGAGAGGAGCAACCGTGGCAGGAGCAGACGACGACGGGAACGACGACGGGAACGACGACGGGAACGGCGACGGCGACCTCCTGGCTCCAAGGGGGGAAACAGTCGTGTGGCAGTCGGGTCGAGGGGCCACTCGCATTATCTTCCAGCAGCAAAGCAGAGCGAGCGAGAAACGAGCGCGGATAAAGTCGAGACGAGCGACAACGAATGCGAGAGTGGTAGAGGCGTGAGAAGCGAGCGAGAATGCGGGAGCATATACGAAGTCAGCGCAGGAGGATGGGAGATAGATTGGGTCAGCTCCTCACCAATGTACTGTTGTGTAGATCATGGTCAAGACCGGCCACATCGGTTCAATACGGTAACGGCTGGCCATCCGCGTATCGTGTCCCTTGTCCAACAACGCTCGGCACTCCCACCTCCCCTTTGCCGCAGATGATGACGCCGATCTACGATGAATGATGCATATGCACCCATGTACCCAAACATTCCAAACCTGCAACAAGGGCTGTGTGCGGCGTGCTGTGAGCTGCGGGCTGCGGGGACTCGCAAGAGCGATTTCCTCCCTGCTCAGTCAGCCGGCGAGCACGCCTCATTTGGACGCCTTGCATGCCCCTCACTTTGTACCGGCGCGGCCGAGGGAGTCAGTGTCTGGCCCCTTGTCCTGGCCCCGCTGGCTGTGCTGTACCTTTCCCTCCACTAGGCCGATTGACTCTCGATGCTGATGATGATGATTATTCTTAGAAGTGCCCGCCGCAGCCTATTCGACGTCACCACTCTGGGCACCCTTCCCAGCAAGTCTTGGCTTCCTGGCACCTAGGAGTCATGTCGTCCAGGATAAGGGATCCGGCTGCCCATGCCGTGTCTTATAATTGCGGCTTGTGCTCTCCCTCCTCTCTATCCCGCTGTCAAGATTGACGTCTCCGAGGTTGTTGTTGCACGAGATGGTGATGAGGTGCTGCCGCCGTATTCTGCTGCTATTCGCTCGGTCACTGAGCTTGGGGGCACGATTGTGTCGGTAGCTGCAAGCCACGCCTCCAGAAACAGGTTTACGCTTTTGTTGAGGCGCACTCGCCCGCCACTGGGGCCAGCGTAAAAGATAACAATGGCTGGACCGGCCGGATAGCACATGCTGGGTCGACTCCTCATCCGCCAGCCGCGTTGTCGTGTGCTCGGCTGGAGCACCGTCACGTTGATCGACATTGCCCTCAGCTAAGCCTCCGCCGCCCTGCCCGCAAAGAAGAGCCGCATTGCCCAAAGAGGAGGTTGTTTTTTGATTTTCTTTTTTTCTTTGGGAGCCAATCTCCTCGTGTGGATTTCCGCAACTCCTGTAGCTGCCGGTTGTTGGTTGGTTCAATCATGTGCTCCGCCGTCTGCGGCCCATGTAGACCCTCTCCTCTCCCCGGACCCTCGCTTCGATTGAAAGCGCGGCAAGGCACGGTCTCGATGGGGCAGATGTTCGACTTGTGCTGATAATCCAACACCATGCTGTTTTGGATTCTCCCGCCCGGGGTTTGGCCTTTGGAGCGGCAGGACGCCATCATGGATACACTGGTTGAGCCAGGGTTGGTTCCCAAAGTGTGTATCAACCCATACGCGGACGGTCATTTGAACCGATTCGGCGATACTGTACACACCGGCGAGGCCACCACTGCCCTGACATTGGCCGGAAGAGCTGCTGGAGACCCGGCTCTCACGGCGTCGAATAGTGCATTAGCGCATTGGCGCTTGTCCCAGATGATCATGGGAAAACTCGACGACTGGTCCTGAAATGGATAGTCCAGCTGGCAATCGATAACTCTTTTCCCCGAGCAATTATCTGTCGTGCTGCAGAGCGTGGGTGAGGTAGGCGAGGACCACAAGAGGAGTAGCGCGCAGGAGGAGAGCGTGGCCACGCAGGCCGGGAAACGAGGCTCTCCTCGGTGTGCCTGTGGGTTTGTTGGCTCACACGGCTCCTGGTGGACCGATCGACATCTTACATGCCTTGCTGGCACGAAGCTTTGCGGGAGCTGACGGCTTGCTGAATTTGGCCAGTCACCCACTCTACGCGCCGCGGCAATATGAAGGCCACAAAATGAAATTGGCTGCGTACAGATTCTCAGCCAGCCTCTGTTCACGGTCTCCGGGTTGCGTTGGCAATCAACATCGATCGGCCTCGTTGATCAAAGACGGCCGCACGGCACGGTCCAACAAACAGGACAGGATTGGGTGCGACAGCCGGTTGGTGAAACACGGAGAGGTAATGAGGGAGGTTCGACAACCTGGAACCACACCGACCTGACCAGACACGAAGAATACCGCTCCGCCCACGAGGCTGAGAGTTCTGTCCCTGCTGAGTTGTCCTGCCTGTCATGGACCACTCAGACGATCAGGAGAGACCAATCAGGCCGCCAGCAACCCGTCGACGTCCCGAATACGTCTGGAGGCGTGTTCCCATCTCCCAGCCAGCATGTCGTCCCGCAATAATGAGCGGGCAGCCTGACCACTTTGGATGCCAGGACGGCGGATTGCTGACCGCGCGGTAAGCATCGGTTCAGGCGTCCCCGTCCATCATATTCCCTAGTCCAGCATCGAGAAACGTAATCTGACGGCAGCGCCCGGATGATGGGCCGGATGATGGGAGCGTCGTGCCACAGACGCCTGGTCTGTGGCAGGTTAGGAGAGAACCCACACCAGTGTCCACCAGAAAACCATATGCGGAACGGATCAACCATTGTTGCTGCGGCCAAGCACGACAGGCCCCCCTTTTTCGCCCAAACTCGATGCTAACTCGTACAGTACATCGTCGCCGAGCATCGACTGTGCGGCGCCCGCATCCATCACCGCCCTGGGCGACCTGAATCTGCTGACGATCCTGCTGACGATCCTGTTCCCAAACCAGCACATCTGGCTGACGGAAGAACAGACCCAGGGCCCTGCATCGGGATCTCCGACATGGTTATCAGACCCAATTTCCGTGCTGGGTCTCCCAAAGTCGGCCACAAGCCAATTCGTCATCAAAAAGGTCGCCGCAGGCCACTGCATGGCGTCGTACGCCTTGGGCTCGAATGACTGTCTCATCATGCTCGCCTGTCCATTGCCGTTGACGTGGCAATCACAGCCTGGTTGGGGGCCGTCACAGACTCCAACGTCAGGCATCGACCTGTCGTCCCAACACCCAGTGGGACTCCCGTTCGCAGGAATGCATGGACGTGGCCGGTGGCAACAGACAGGATTGGTCTGACTTGATATCCTCCCTCGGTGATCCTAGTTGAGGGACTCGAGCGGGAACCATCAGCCAATATCCAAATGCTCTGTGAAGAAAATGACAAACTCAACATGACGCCGGCGACCGTCCTGGTGTAAGACATGGGTCGACTGGTTGACCGCCCCAAGAACAGCAGCGCTCCCTCATCCTGGTATGAAGATCTTTTCCCCACAGAGTATTTCCTGGCTGTAGTGGGATCTGACACTCGCCAGCCAGCACACCTTGTCTGTGACGGTAATCGGCCATGGTCTTTTGCAGAGCCGGGTTGAGATCGTCGCAGCCGGCGTCATGATCAAACTGGCTGGGTGAGATAAGTGTCGATTTCCGACCGTGTCCCAAGATGTTCACAGCAAATCCGATTCGTTACCAACAGGATGTGGTGGTGGAAATCGATAATCATGCATGCTCCACGGGCTCGCCTCGAATTAGCCCTGCCTGGCTTCTTCTCGCCTTTGTTCGGCCCCTGCTCTCGGCATCAACCTGGAGGAGTGTTCTTTTTGCACTACTGATTCCCGGAAGAAACCGGTGGGATGCATTCTGGTCATGTGTGCATCGACAACATCCTCTCACGCCGCTCCTCGATTGGTACGGATATCCTCGGCAGCGAGCGAATATATCCTCCTCTATTTCGTGCTCGGCGGAGCTTGCCCACGCAGAGCGCAAATCGTTTTGACCCTCGTATCTGGGCAGCACGTCGACTGAATTGCTGAAATGCTCTTGCATCCTCTCTCTGCCCCTTTTCTGATGACGTGTCTGTCACACCGACATAGGGAAAACTCACGCCTTGGATGCGTCCACTAGCTGGGCCCTTTCCCAGATCGTCGATGTCGAAAGAGGTGGCTGGCTGGTAGACCAGCTGATTTTGTTGATCCCGCCACCCAGCCAGCCTAACAGGACCTAAACAACGCATCAAACACGACGAAATGAATTGTCATGGAGCGGTATGTCCGCGGTGCAACGTCCTCTCACGGCCTAGGCGTCGATCTCAAGCCCTTTCCCCCCCATTCAAACGTTCTCCTTTCTTCTGATATGTCTCGAGCCGGGCTTTCCAGTTCGGTGCCGTCCAGCTGTCCACTTGTAATTAGCTGCTTGAATACGAAACGCCTAGCAAGAAGGCCAGATCTTCCTTTGGGGCAGATTGTGGTCCCCTTTGGTCAGCAGTTGATCAGACGGCCGCCATGTGCCTGGTGTATCCATCTAGCGGTGACCATCGATGTCAAATCGAGAGGCTGGATGATAAGGATTAGACCTGGGGGCCAGACAGTCGGCTTGACCAAGGAACCGCTGGATTGTTAGATTAATGGAGACAGGTTGGAGGGTCAATTACAGAGCGCGACGAGTGCTGGTCAGAAGGGTGAAAGGTGTTGAAGACCATTTCTGATCTCTACCAGCTATTCATTTGGTTGCTTGCTGTCTGAGGACTGCAGAGAGTCTCCCACCTGGCTGTCAATGGCAGAGTTTGGTGTCAGATCTAATTCTGTTGCCAACACAGGTAGTGATACCATGCAGTCGCTTTGCCTCCGGCACTCCTACAATCACCGCCGCCGGATACTCTCAGAAATCAAGCAGCCATCAAGTTATATTACATGATGAACCAGCTTATCTTGCGCGTGCGTCGGAAAGCGAGAGCAAACGCGGCTGCAAACCGAGTGAGATGAATGTCTGCGCGATTTTTTCTCGCCTACAGTCTGATGACGAGGAGATCCATGCTGGCTGGCCATCGTTCACGGTAGGTCTATAAATTTCCTACGCAACCTGGAGGAGAAAATCTGGCCACGAGCGATTAAGGGTCCGATTCTGGACGGCTCAACAGGTAAGACTGGTGCCTTCATTACAGCCTGTGTCTACCTGTTAGGTAGCTGTTGCGAATCATCTCAACAGGAAGGTGTCAGCCCAGGATGAGCTTCGGTCTATCCGGTGAACCGGTTGCCTGGTGAGCAGAGTTACAGCCCATCAAATGTCGCTCGAAATCAGTGTGTATAGATAAATAAGCCTTAGATTCATACAATCAGAAGAACAGTTGACTCCTAATTCACGATTTGACAGAAGGGAAGATCCCTCAGAAGAAAGCTATTCCTAAAATGGGCTAGCGCATATTATTGCAGGACAGAGAGAGTTGGCTGTACCTTGACCTCAAAGCTGCGGGATCGTCCCTTACTTTTCATCGCTATCGGGTGCGACAGCATCAGCGATGGCGTTCGCCTATGGGCGAAGGCCTGGCGGCCTAGCAATAGTAAAGGAACTGGTTTGAACAAAGACGGCAGAGACTCGGGACTATAACCATCAAGTGACGGCCTCACAAGCAACGAAGCCAAGCCCTGTACATTGGGGACATAATCTGAACAAGAAACGCTCTAGGTGGGCGCCTATCTTGTTAATCTCTGCCGTATGTACCCGTCGTCTTACCTTTTCCAGACAAGCCTGGTTGACTCGTCATATGGTACCGGGCTCCTGGATGCTGAGGAGAAATCATACTTTGACTTCATTATGGATCTATTACCCATGCGATGACGACCGGATGGGGCTCCCCAAAAAGGCTGAGGTAGAAAAGGCCGATCTTTTTTGCATTGGTTGAGTATGCTGCAACATCTTGACGGAGGGAAAGCTCCATGAAATTGTTGGAAGAGGGGATGTTGCCTAGGCGCGATGGTCACATGACACTAGTAGAGCGCTACCTGGAACCTATTGTGGCGTCACCTCCCCATTGTTTATCTCACCATCGAGTTTTGTGTACTCTGGCCTTTCGCATTTCTGTCACACATGTTAGCGACCTGTGCTTGACCGCGCTGTCCGCTCATCATGGCTGAAGAAGACGCACTCTATTACCTGCAGCCAGGATTTGACTTCCAGACGCTCACTGTCCCCCGGATCCGCTCCATACTCGTGTCTCACGACGTGGCATACCCTTCGTCGGCGAAAAAGAGCCAGCTGATTGAAATCGTCGAGCGAGAAATCTTGCCCAAGGCCCGAAAGTTGCTCAATGAGCAAGCTCGCGTGCGGCGCACAAGCAAAGGCATTACAGATGTTGCCAGTCAAGAGGGGACTATTGTGGGCGACGATGACGACCGAGGGTTAATGCCTCCACCTCCTGTACCCAGGACGTCACGGAGTCGAAAGAGCAAGGCCGACCTCGCGAGTGAAAACGGTCTCCCTCCGACGCCGACAACGAGCAAAAGACCCAAAACGCCGAGCGCGCGTCGAGGCGCAGCGAGGACTCCACGTGCTTCAGATACAGAGACAGATGGGGAAAAGACACGGCGGAAGTCACGGAAGAATGCTCCAGCTCCCGCGGTTGTCGAGTCCGGCGCGGTCAAGATCGAGGAGCCGGACGCGAGGTTGAAGCGAGAGTCGTTGGAGGCAGGAGACAGTCCGTTCACAGATGACAACCCATTCCAGTCAGGCTCCAGCCCGCCCGCCCCGCCATCACGACGAGTGTCATCGACATCACGGACCAGGATATCTGCGAGCGGGACAAGCACGTCTCCGCGCAAGAGTTCGGGCAAACTCCGGGAGACCGCTTCTCCGACCACCGTTAAGCGAGAGGGAGGCCATGGTTCGACGACGACGTCCAAATCTTCCTACGAGTTTCCCGTGCGAAGGCGAAGCACGACCGTCCCTCCGGATGATGGAGTGCCCGCGACGGAAGAGTTTACACCTGAGGCCGCACGTGAACTTGCGGAAGCGCAGAAGAGTGGTCAAGTAGTCTCCGCGAGACCGTCGGCTCTGGTTCGACGACAGAAGAAGCCCATGGGCACTGTTGCAAAGACCGCTCCGTGGGTCGTGATTCTGACTCTCCTGGCGGCCCTCGGGGGGTGGTATCGACAAGAGAAGATCAATATCGGCTACTGTGGAGTCGGAGAGCCTAGCTGGTCGCTGGCTTCGAATCCACATATCCCTGCTTGGGTGCATGAGACGTTCCAGCCGAGGTGTGAGCCTTGTCCACAGCACGCCATCTGTTACCCCAAGATGGAAGTCCGGTGCGAAGATGATTTTGTCTTGAAGCCACATCCGCTGAGCTTGAACGGGCTCGTGCCGTTGCCCCCGACCTGCGAGCCCGACAGCGAGAAGGAGCGGAGGATCAAGGCTGTCGCGGACCGCGCGATCGAGGTGCTCAGAGAAAGAAGAGCGGCTTTCGAGTGTGGCGACACGGTGACGAGTGTCCCAGGCGGCGCCCCGGTCTCCGAAGATGTCAATACGGTCGTCAAAGGAAGTGAAACCAAATTGGAGATTCCAGAGGAAACGCTGAAGAAAGAAGTCGGGAAGATGAGGCGAAAAGGGATGAGTGCAGAAGAGTTTGAGGATCTCTGGCGCGGTGCTTTGGGCGACATCTTGAGCCGAGACGAGATTGACGTGACAAAAGATACGAGGTAAGCCGATCGCTTTTCCGTGCGTCGGGGACTTCTCTGGTATCCCGTTCCTATGCGAATCGCTGACTGACCAGCTTCGCTGTGTCGATTCATACAGATCCGGGCAAACGCTCCTCTCCAGCCGCTCTCTCGCCCGACTCCCCTTCACATGCGCCGTACGACGATCTATTATCCGAGCGATTACGCAGAATCGAATCCCTATTGCAATTTTGATTTTCATCGCCTCGGGGATGGTCTACATTCGTCAGCGAATCGTCGCGTACCGAGAAGCCACGGCACAGATCCCCGGTCTGGTAGCCACGACCCTGGATCGATTAGCTACCCAAGCCGCGCTGAAGGAGGAAGGACGTGTCGGCGAGGGATTTATTAGTGTGGGCCAATTGCGCGATGATGTCCTCCGAAACGTCTTCAGCGCACACGAGAGAGAACGCGTGTGGCAGAACGTGCGGAAGGTTGTTGAAGGCAACTCCAACGTCCGGGCGGCAACCCGAGAAGGCGAGAAGACTGGAGAGTGGAGTCGAGTGTGGGAATGGATTGGACCCGTCGATTTCGCCCCGGGCCTGGACGGTCGAAGATCAGGAAGCCTGCTCGTCCAGAATAGTCCGGCCGTTGACGGCAGGACCCCGCGGCCGGATGTGGCGGTTCGCAAGTGGGATGAGGGCAGACCGATTTATTAATCTGGAAATGGCATGATTGTTGATGACCGACCGATGTGAATCAAGTTCCTTTTCCACCGCGGTTTTCACTCGGCCTGGTTTGGGCACTAATGGGTCTGTCGGATGGTTGGAAGGGCCGAGAAGGAGAAAGATGAAGGGGTCAATGTATGTACTATGGAGAATTCTGTATTAATCGTGGCGACAGTGTCCAGATCAACAACAGGAGGGATGCCCAGATTTCCAGGACGCTTGGGCCGGGTCAACACAGGGCCACTGGTTGGCCAGAAAGACAGGGGCGTGACGCGACTGGCGCTAGCGGTTCACGTGTCCAATCGCTTGGCAGGCAGGGGCAGACCAAAGTCTGAAGTTGACACTGTGTCGGTGAGAGATGGACTGATTTTAGGGATTGATTTTTGCTCTCCAGACTTCTTGAACCACTTGTCGGTCTCACATACGGCCCGAAATTGGGCAGATCGTCGCTGCGTGTTCAAACAGACCGGCGGAACAAATCGTCGTCATGTTGAAAGTGCCCTCTCGCAACAAGTCAGCCTTCCAGGCCTTGACCAAAGCTGTCATCTTGGTGAGCGGCTTCCGCGCGCGGTTGGTCGAGTGAAACTGATCACCCACAGGTCGGTGGACCGTCTCGAGGAACGCGGTTCCGGCCGTTGAGTCTGGATGTGCCCAAGGTTTGGCCAGTCGTCCATTTTTCCCCAGGATGCCGCTGACGCTGTGGGACAGCCGCTATTTGACGTGGCTGGCCACCCAATCCTCTGGCACTGTCTGACCGCGATCTCCAAGGTCCCGGATATCACAGAGGTCATTCTCATTGGTTACTACGACGAATCGGTGTTCCGGGATTTCATCAAGGAATCGTCGAGAGAATTTCCTCAATTCCGAATCCAGTACCTGCGAGAATACCAGGCTCTGGGTACCGCGGGAGGGCTGTACCACTTCCGAGATGCCATCTTAAAGGGCAAACCGGACCGGTTCTTTGTGCTCAATTCGGACGTCTGCTGCTCATTCCCGCTCGAGGCCATGCTCAAGCTGTTTGAAGAAAAGGACGCCGAGGCCGTGATTCTGGGCACCCGAGTCAGCAACGATGCCGCCACAAACTTTGGCTGCATCGTGTCCGACGCTCACACCAAGCGCGTGCTTCACTATGTGGAAAAGCCCGAATCACACATCTCCAACTTGATCAATTGTGGAGTGTATCTCTTTGCCACGGAATGCATCTTCCCCTCGATCAGAAGCGCCATCAAGCGCAAGACCGAACGACCGAGGATGATCTCGTATCCGTCCTCGGAGAATCTCGAGAGCTCCTTCATCGCCGTGCCCGACGAAGACGGAGAGAAGAACTCGGTGTTGCGACTCGAGCAAGACATCTTGTCCGATCTGGCCGACAGCAACCGTTTCTTCGTGCACGAAACCAAGGATTTCTGGCGACAGATCAAGACGGCCGGATCCGCCGTTCCCGCCAATGCGCTCTACCTGCAGAAGGCGTTCCAGTCGCAGTCGCCCGAGCTGGCAAAACCCTCGGCCACCATCGTTCCGCCCGTCTTCATCCACCCCACGGCCACGGTCGACCCGACCGCCAAGCTGGGGCCCAACGTCTCCATCGGACCCAAAGTCGTCGTCGGTCCAGGGGCCCGAATCAAGGAGTCCATCGTCCTCGAAGATTCCGAGATCAAGCATGATGCCTGCGTTCTCTACGCCATCATTGGCTGGAACAGCCGAGTCGGGGCCTGGGCCCGCGTGGAAGGCACGCCCACGCCAGTCCACAGTCACACCACGAGCATCATTAAGAACGGTGTCAAGGTGCAGAGCATCACCATCTTGGGCAAGGAGTGCTCTGTCGGTGACGAAGTCCGGGTCCAGAATTGCATCTGTCTGCCCTACAAGGAGTTGAAGAGGGATGTCGCTAATGAGGTCATTATGTGATGGGCGAATCGCGATGGGATATCTGACCCAGATGAATTATGTATGGGATGGGATGCAGGAAAAAAGCTAGCTCTCCACGGTTTGTGATTATATGGCGCTCTCACATAGTCCATGAGCGAGGATAGAAGGAGGAGCACGATCGACTCGTTCGACCTATGAGATGACAGAGTCATGCCTGCCTCTATCAGGCATCCCATCACGCCATCGTCATGGTGTCATCATTGTTCACTAGCCGCCCAGATGTCGCGCCAGGATAAAATCCCCAGAGCGCCCTCGACCTATGTTTCCTCCTCACTTGCCACCATAGAATATTTCATGTTCAAATACAACTTGGAGCGCCTGAAGAGCCCACGAGACAATCGCTGGAGCCAGAACCACTCCGATTCGTTTCAATGATGATCATCTGATCACTTGGCGAGCTGCGCGATGCTACAATTATTGCCCCGAGGCCGAAGGATGGTAGGAAAAGGCCTTCCCTCCAATTGTCACTGCTGCTCCACGTCGACGGGGCAATTTCGGGCCGGCTCCTTAGGTCTCCTATGTCAAGCTTGCTGCCTTGCCATTCTGCTACCCTCTCCCCCCATTCTCGTCTCTCTATCTCCCCGTCTCTGCATCCGCCCGCGTTTGTGATATACATTAGACAAAGAGAAGAAGATCTCGGAGCGAGTTTGGCCGACGGACGCGATGGCCATGTCTCTGACAGTCCCACAAGGTTATGGGTGAGTGAAGGCTGCTGCACAACTGGGCAACGCGGCGGTTCTAACTCCCAGACCAGCTACGTGATACTTGTTTCTCTCGGCCTCATGCCTCTTCTAGCAACCGTACAGGGTACCATCGTTACCGGCTTCCGCAAACCGGCCGGTGTCCCCTATCCGAACGCCTATGCTACGGCTCAGCAAGTCAAGGAGAACAAAGACGCATACAAGTTCAATTGCGCGCAGCGGGCCCACCAGAACCTCATGGAAAATATGCCTCAGACGATGGTCTCAACGCTGATTGCGGGACTCGAGTATCCAAAAGCCGCGGCCGCCCTCGGCGCTGGCTGGCTCGTGTTCCGCGCCCTGTATGCATACGGCTACATCTATAGCGCAAAGGCCCATGGATCTGGAAGGGCATATGGAGGACTCTTCTGGGTGTGTCAGGGCGCTATTTGGGCATTGTGCTGCTCCACGGGATGGAAGATGCTATGAGGGAGTGCGTTCGGTGTGGAGGACGTGGGTGGAGATTGTGCAGTCCATGTTGTCCGTGCCGTCAAATCAAGTGCTTAGAATAATATTTCCTGAAACACTTACCAGCTCTCATGGAGTACGTGTGTGGGAAGGAGGGATATGCTCTTCTATGCGCAATCCCTGATGGAACTGAGTCATGAGCACGTCGAACCACAAATCCCATGAGTCACAATTTCAGTGACCACAAATTGAGCACTTGAGCCCAACCCACTCGATCATAAGTGTAAACCACACCCTCTTGAACCACATTTGTTCCACTTCATACGATGGCGGATGCGAACGGCACTCTTGCGCAGGATACTGCAAACCTGCATCTGGACGAGGTTACTGGCGAGCGGGTCTCCAAATCTGAGTTGAAGAAGCGACAGAAGCAGAGACAAGCAGAAGAAAAGAAAAAGGAAAAGGCCTCTGCGGCACCGCCGAAGCCTGAGAAGAAGAAGGCCAATGCGGAATTGGACGAGAGTACCCTCAATCCCAACGTGCGCCTGCGTTTCTGTATCAGCGGACAAAGCTAATCGATGGCAGCAATACTTTGAAATCCGCAGTGGTCGCATAAATCGACTCCGGGAGACCAAGAATCCGAATCCTTATCCCCACAAGTTCCAAGTCAACACCGATGTGCGCCTGTTCGTGGAAGAATATAGCCATCTCAAGCCAGGAGAGCAAAAGAAGGATGTGGCGGTCCGGGTGGCCGGACGGGTGTACACCAAGAGAGCAGCCGGTTCGAAGCTCGTCTTTTACGACATCCGGGGAAACGGACAGAAGGTTCAGATCATGTGTCAAGCGCAGGAGGCGAAGGAAGGCACCAGCTTTGAAGCACAGCACGAGCATCTTCGGAGAGGAGACATCATTGGCGTGGTTGGCTATCCTGGTCGAACCGCGCCAAAGAACCGTCCCAACGAAGGAGAGCTGTCGGTGTTTGCGAACGAGGTGATCCTGCTCACGCCCTGTCTCCACCAAATCCCGTCAGAGCATTTCGGTCTGCAGGATGTCGAGACCAGATTCCGACAACGCTATCTGGATCTCATCGTGAATGACAAGTCGAGGAACGTCCTCCTGACTCGGGCCAAGATCGTCTCCTATATCCGACGTTACTTCGACTCGAATGGATTTGTCGAGGTCGAGACGCCGATGATGAACACGATCGCTGGTGGTGCCACGGCGAAGCCTTTCGTCACCCACATCAACGAGTACAACACCGACATGTTTATGCGCATCGCCCCCGAGCTTTACCTGAAGATGTTAGTCGTCGGGGGGATTGAGAGGGTCTACGAACTGGGCAAGCAGTTCCGCAACGAAGGCGCTGATTTGACCCACAATCCCGAGTTCACCACGTGTGAGTTCTACGAGGCCTACGCTGACGTCTACGATGTCATGAACCGGACCGAAGAACTTGTCTCGGGCCTCGTCAAGGAAGTCACTGGGGGCTATCAGACAAAGTTCCACACCCAGTCGGGCGAAGTGTACGATGTCGACTGGTCAAGACCCTGGAAGAGAATCGACATGATCCCCGCACTCGAGGAGGCAACGGGCGAGAAGTTCCCCCCCGGGGATCAGCTGCATACGGCAGAATCGAACGACTTCTTCAAGCGTGTGCTGAAGAAGTGTAACGTGGTCTGCCCCCCGCCGGAGACCAACGCGAGAATGCTTGACAAGCTGGTCGGAGAATTCATCGAGGAGAAGTGTATCAATCCCACCTTCATTACCGGCCACCCGCAGATGATGTCGCCGCTGGCAAAGTACCATCGCAGCCTGCCGGGTATTTGTGAACGGTTCGAGGCATTCGTCTGCAAGAAGGAGATTGTCAATGCATACACCGAATTGAACGACCCTTTTGACCAACGACTGAGGTTTGAGGAGCAAGCTCGCCAGAAGGCCCAGGGCGACGACGAAGCGCAAATGATCGATGAGAACTTTTGTACCTCCCTCGAATTTGGCTTGCCGCCCACAGGTGGTTGGGGAATGGGCATCGATCGCATGGTCATGTTTTTGACTGACAACTACACCATCAGAGAGGTCCTGGCCTTCCCGTTTATGAAGGACGAGAAACAAGGCAGCAAGGAGAAGGAGCTGGCCGCCGAGGTTGTAGGTATCGAGCCTGTGCCGGAGGAGGGAATTGGTAAGTGATTTGTTGGCCCATCTTCCGATACACCTTCCAAATTTCAGTCCTAATCACTGGGTGTTCTTGCAGGTCATAAGTAGTGGTGGATGTCCATCATGCCACCCCGATTGAGATGAGAGACGACGGATGAGAGATTTGGCCAGGGAATGCTCGCAGATTCAGGTATCCTTCGGGTTCCTCCATGCCCAGCATGGCTTAGATGCAAGAGCATTTAGATCTCAGTTAAGTACACTAACGAGATGACGGTCGAAACGCTACCGAAATCTACACCGGCTCTGCAGGCTATCCTCAGACTTGAGAACGAAAGGATGAATAGAAGTCTTGACAATAATCTTGTTCCGCAGGAAATGCTGCACCAACAGCGCTACTCTCTTGAAAATGTGCAAGGAATCAGTGACTGCGGCGGACCAGTCTCCCAGTTTGTTGATTGCAGCCCTGTTTGAAGGTGTAAAACTCCTGCTACGTCTAGGTGAGTGTATTCTTAATGATCATATCTTCCATTGCAGAATCAGCGCAAACTACTATCAACTACGACTATCTGCAAAGGTGGACACGGAAGAAATGTCAAAGGCCTAATGTTATGGAAGATCTCTTACCCATCGCCTCGAAGGCTGAATTCAACCGAGTATCCACGCTCATCCTCTTCTGAACTCTATCAAGGACAACCGCCAGTGTGCATTCGCGCCCCTGATCCGAGAATCCCATGCAGTTCTTCACGCTATCACTACCACGAAATGGAGAATACCGGTACACACTCACTTGAGGCAGCGCTTTGGCTTTTCCCCTAGAACTGACCGATAGTGTCTGCGTCGGACGCACAAGCCCTTTTTTTCTTTATATCCCCGTTTCAATATCCATTACAGGCGCTTCAGCCGTCGTTGAGTCTGCTCGGTTGACAATCCCATTGGAGAAGTCGGTCAAGACACCAGGCCAAAGACGTGGCATTACAACAAGCCTTCCATGCATATGCTCCTCCACCAACTCTTTTGAGTTCCAAACTTCAACTCCCCTAACATCTCCAGCGTCGACGAGTCAGATGACGCCGCGCCTAGCCAGTTGGCCACTGACGCCTCACCAACCGTCCTCTGTCCGTCGTCAACAAGACGCTTGTCACCGGGCAGGTGGACAAGGAATTCGTCATCAAGGTTGTCAACAGCGTGAAATGCGGCGAGTGTCACATCAAATGCTCTGCTGACCAGGAGATATTCGATAGAAGAGGTGTCTACGTGAAATCTACAGCTAGTACATCGAGAGAAGTTGACCAAGGTACGCATGCTAGGATTGTGGTTCTAGTTCGAGTGCGATTGGCATGAAAATACAAGGGATTCGTGAGAGTGCATCTGGCAAAACAAAGCGAGGCGGTGAAGACGTATGTATGAGGACGAGGAGTGAGAGATAACAATGGTTCGGGAGGGGAAAAAGAAGCAAGGACTCAAGCGACATGTTGGAGAGGAGCCAAAAAGGAGTGACGGGACTGGCAAAGTCCTTGCTACGATCACGCCAACAAAGAGGCGCCGGCTTGTGGTGTCTAGGGCAGAGCCAGGGAACCACAACCAACAACCCGAGATCACTGAGGACAATAACGAAACTATCTCTGACATCGAGGTGGAGAGTGATCCCGACCGTGATACAGCCAGTGAGAGAGACGACCGGTTTGTCGGAATCTACAACAAGTCGAGACGCATCCAGAGCGATGCACAAGCAGCAAAAGCAAGAATGATGGGCAAAGAACAACAATGTTGTCTTTCTGTTCTCACGACCCCAACACTGGAATCATCGCAGGTAGATGTCAGCAACATCTCAGATGGCTGCCTGGCTGCATATGAGAATCATCTTCAGCAGGAAAATTGTTCCCGGGTTGTTGCACAGAGCCGTCTGGACAGCCAAAACGACCTTTCTACCCACCCAACAGGAATTGGCCACCCGAGGGCTGTTGATCAAGAATTGTGGCAAGACCAGGTTGCCGCACTTGAAGCTCCACAAGCGAAACAGGCAAAAGTGGAAGCGAGAATGATGGGGCCCACACTCCCTCCCAGGAACATGACCAACCATCCAGTCCAAGCATCCCAAGCATCCATAACAAGTACCAACTTCATGACAGGCCAACCAAGTCTTGACACCCAGCGAGCCATTCTGCGACAGTCCCAAATCCACGGTGGACCTCCAATACCAGCGTGGGCCACCGTTCAGGTTGGCTTCCGCGCTCCTCAGATGGAAGCATACGGGTTTCCTGGCCATGTTCAGTCCGGACATAGATATGGACACGCCCAACCACAGCCACAGGCATACGCAGGTGCAGCAATTCATTCCCACACCCCATATTACCAACCCCTGTTCGACGCCCGAATACGTCCTGCAATGCTATCCTCCGCCAGACCACATGACAACACCGCCAATATCAATGATGGTTACGGTACCGTGCAGACATGGAACGCACTGGTCCAAGCCAGCACGTTGGCGACGCAGCTAGAAGATGCTGAGGCCGATCCGAGGGCGAGAGGGACATCATTGCCACAACCCCCCGCCCGTGGCCGTAAACTGTATCAGAGCATGGTTTCTCGAGTGGAAGATGATGTCTACGACGACGGTGATGCTGGTGAGGTCTTGCAGACTCATACCAAGGCTAAAGCACTTGGACAGTACCTGCAGATCACCGCTGCGGCGACTCCCATGGCCACTACACCCTCAACCACTGTCGCCTCTGCGATTGCGATGGTGGAGAACATGAGTACAACAGCAGGCAGATTGCGAAGCGGTAAAGAATTCAGCGGCGCTGTCTTGCAGACTCGGACAAAAAGGTGAGCGAGACTGACTGGGGCTAGGTGGTAATGGTCACAGTTATGGGGGTGTGGGCATGTGTGAATGGGAGATAAGGTGCTATTGCTCCAACTGCACATGACGAGTCAGAAAACACGAGGTTATTATTCCATCATCGATGACTACAGAATGAGAAGAGAAGTAGGTTTCTCCTTGGTTCTAATCTTCGCCTTATTTTACAATTCAAGACTGCATTCCTGGTTCCCACGTCATTGGATACGCCCGCTTATAAGTTTCTGCTTTGTCAAGTAAGCTTGCTTTTCTCGCTCGATATCCAGAGTTTGCCCAGTTGTGGATTGTTCTTCCTCGGTAGGATCTGATCCTGCCCTATTCTGGGCCATCACCCGGGTGGTCATGAGTCCAGCAGCAGTGACAACAGGCATCGCGCTCGCCAGAGCAATTCCGCCGGGCGTCGTTTTCCCAATACCGGGAAATACGTGGTCCGCACCCTTGAGGGCACCTGCGCCGGCAGCGGGCATCCCCATTCTCTGCGCCAGAATTCGGGCGGCCGCTTTGGGATACCACACTCGACTTCCCAGCACAACGGTCCAGGTCAACAGAGCCAAGCTGCCGGCTTGGTGTGCGCTGGCCAGAGGCAATGGGACAAGATACAGCAGCGTGCTGATCCCCAGAATGACCTGCAGCCAGGCGAATCCGACCACGCCATGGACGCCCTTTTTTGCGGCGCGAGGGAGGAAATTCACCATGGCAGGAGAGTACCGTGAGTATGCCCACAGGGCCATCACGGCGGTGAAGGTCGTCATGGCGAGGATTCGATGGTCGAGTTGGACCAGGGAGGGATTTTCCAAGAAATTCCGCCAGTAGAGGTCTTTGTGCTCGGGATCGCGGCAGTAGAAAGTGTCGAATAGCTCGGATTTGGGCGGTGTCAGCCCGAGGCCCATGTACGGAAATTCGTTGTAGATGAGTCCGGCGTCCAATCCGGCGACAAGACCACCAGACATGGCGGTGGTGAAGACCAGAGCGGCCAGAAGACCGACGGAGATCTTGAACGGTTTCAACACTGGGTTGCGCAATGAATACAGAGTCGATGTCGCGGTATCCGGAGACATGGACAGGAGTTTGTTGGTCCGGAGGATAGAAAGACCGTTCCACAGCATGGCCAGGTAACAGGCGAACGCTGCTCCCAGATGCGCCGTGAGCCGGTACTGCGACACCCGTGGATGCGACCCGGGTGCAAACAAGTCGTCCTTCAGACCTGACTTGACCATCCACCAGCCCAGGAACCCTTGGAAACCAATCAAACCTGATATACCGGCCAGTCGCCACATCATTGGCTTCGAGACTCGCTTCCGTGCGACAAAGTACAGGGCCGGCAGGACGAAGGTGAGCCCAATAGCCCTCCCCCAGAGACGATGGATCCATTCCATCCAGTATATGTTTTTGAACTCATCCAGCGTCATCTTCGAGTTCAGCACGTGGAATTCAGGCGATGATTGGTACTTGAGGAACTCAGACGCCCAGTCGGCTTCCGACAAAGGCGGGATGGAGCCAGTGACCGGCTTCCATTCTGTGATGCTCAGTCTGCAAATGGGTCAGTGAGAGTGTGGTTGATGGCAGCGGGCCATAGTTACCCTGACTCGGTCAACCTCGTGAGACCACCAAAGACCACGATGCCGAAGACACTGGCTGCACTCCCTAGTAGCCAGTATGCCACCGTATTCGAGCTCGTGTCTGGAAACTGAGACTTTGATCTCGGCTCACGCGGTGCTGAGGAAACTGTTGTCCGTGCCTTTGCACATGCCGAAAATGCTCGAGCCTGCTGTACCAGAGAACCCCGGTTTGGCCGCGGCTTGGGCTGTGTGCTCGTTCGTGCGATGGAGGTGTTGAAGTACCGGACTCGGGAGAATGCTACTCGCGGATCGACTTTCCGAACGGGCTCATGATGACAGGCAAAAAATCGCTGGGATAAACTAGGCGCGGCTGCCCGCAAGGCACGTATGAAGCCTGGGGCCGGCATCATCCTCCGCAGACGCAGTTTTATTGAGGTCAGAGACGTCTTGAGATCGAACTGGTTTATGGAGCCACGGCCGAAATAGGCAAAGTCGCAGCTGCAAAAGCTCCTTGTGCAGCCTGCCGAGCCCTGCACAGAGACGTCAGGACTGGCAAAGTCGAAACTGCTCCAGGGCCTGGATCTACATGTCTGAACGAGCAGAAGAATGATCCTAGAGGTAAAAAATTGGTATTGGCTATCTGATAATTTCACAATCGTCATCAGGTCATAACGCTTAGTCCGATGCATCCGTCAGTAGTGATCCAAAATATCATCGAAAGTGCTCCCTTGCCTGGGCCGGGGGGGCGCACCGGTCGGGTATCCTCCGGATGCATTTCGCACATTTGGCCGCACAGGAGGCGAACCGTACGTCCTGACAGGCTGACTGACACTACGAAATGGGTAATCCGGAGGCCCTCCCGAGAGAGGCGTCATGGACCGTGGCTCCTCCGTAAAGGGAATATAGCCAATGCCATTCAAACTGCCCGAGGTCTGAATTCGGGGTAAGGATGGCGGGCCTGATGGCGTCGCGGTTCGAATTGAAGGGGCGCCAACCGGCGTGTATGACCGCTCGGATGGTCCTCGAACCGGTGTGTGTGACCTTTGCTGATATTGTGGCGCTGGTGAATTCCTCCCACTGTCCAAAGGTATGCGAGGGAGGGTGGGACCGGCCGCCGCTGATGTTTGTGATCTTTGCTGATATTGCGGCGCTGGTGAGTTCCTCCCGCTGTCCAATGGTATGCGAGGGAGGGTGGGACCAACGGCGGCCGCTGGTGTTTGTGATCTTTGCTGATATTGCGGTGCTGGTGAATTCCTCCCACTGTCCAAAGGTATACGAGGGAGGGTCGGACCAACAGCGGCCACTGGTGTTTGTGATCTTTGCTGATATTGCGGCATTGGCGAGTCCCTCCCGCTCTCCTCGGATATGCGAGGGAAAGATGGACCAACGGCGGCCGCTGGTGTCCGTCGACCTTTCATCTCCAACGGGCCGTCATGTCCACGCTCTGACCAGGACGGTCCGCGGATAGAGCTGGCCGTCGGTGGACGGTATCCATTACTGTCTCGGTCTTCTGGATACGGGGCCGGTCCGTCCGTGTCGGCATAGCTCGGCCGCAGAGTGGCCGTCCCTGGTCGTGAAATCGGCTCCATTGGATATGCGCCTGGGGTATTCCGACCGCCTTGAGCGGTCCCTGGTCTGCCAGGGCCTGGGCTGTTGGACCTTTGCGAAGATTGAGAGAGGTTCGTCATGCTGGTATTGACGATTGGTCTCCCAAACCAGGGACCCGCCGTCGCAGAGGCCGAAGTTTGGGTCCGCGGCGGGGGAGCATATCCCATGTCGCCGGCCGCAGCCATCAGTGGGACGTTGGAGCTATAGCTTGACCACGAGGCATCCGAGCCGTGTGTGATGGTGCGTTGGGGAGGCGGCCGGGAATTGGACTCGGGCCCCATTCCTGCCAATGGCAGGTTGTCACTACTACCCTGACTGGTCGGCGGGGCCAGGGAGTACTCCGGCAGAGTCGTCAGCGTGGTTTGACGTGAAAGGGGAAGTCGAGAATCGTCGTCTGCCCCAATGTTGGGCAGCGTGGGCTGCTTCTTGACCGAGAGGCCGTCTCGCACCGCGTGGGCTTCTTGTCTCGCGCGCAGCTCGTTCTCTTTCCTCAAGGCCTTGTCGACCTTGGTCTTGACGATTCGTTCCATCCTTCGATTGATCTTGCTGCGACAATAGCCGGTCAAACTGCCATCTTCGGCGGGAATGTGGTGCCAGAGAAATAACAGGTAGAGAACCACGGATATCATGAGGCTGATGACCGAGATGACCCAGATGGCCAAGGTCCACAGCATGCCGAACAGGATGACGGCCTGAAGTCGGTCCGAGTCAGCCAGGACGCCCACGTTGACAAAGAACTGGACGACTGACGAGTGTCCGTCTTTGGCCGCGTGCTCTCCCTGAGGCAGAAGGTTGAGTTTCATGACCGAATACAAGGTGATGGCGTTGACGACTTGTCGCGGTCCTTCGGCAAAGACAATTCGCAGCCAGGCTTCAAAGGAGAAGTAGGCAAACAGCGCCACGTAGTCCGCACCTTTCCGGCTCTTGGTCAACTCGGCAAACACGAGGAAGCGTTTCCATCCTCTGCCCTCTTTTCCCCACCGGACGCATTGAATGCGCACGGCGAGCGGGTCGAGATAACTCTTCGCAACGCCACCTTGTCGCATGACCCGAATGGCACGAAGCCAACGATATCCCAACAGAACAAATGACAAGATGATGCATCCGGCAAAGATCCACCGCGACACCGTGAAGGGGATCACGGGCTTGATCTGACCCGCCCATCTGTCGAAAGCGAGCAAGTTGATGGCCGTAAAGGTGTCGACCGCGTAGATGGACAAGGAGACCACCAGCATTAATATCAGGTAGCCATAGGCAAACGGTGTCCAGCACGACGAGGATTTGAAGTCATCGAGGTTCTGCAACAGATCAGCTTTTCTGACTGGCGTGATGGAGTCGATCCGCCTACAATGTACTCCCATTTCTGTTCCGTCCTGAGGTCTCCCAGTTTCTCTCTTTCTCCACAGCACCCCATTGCAACCGTGAGAGTGAATTGGTGACAGAGTGGCGTTAAGCGGTTGATGTTAACGAGAGGCCAACCAGGACGCCACTGTAAGTCGGTATCGTAGTATTAGTCGTCGCCGTAATCGTCGCGGCGACGGGAATAGTTTCACACGGCTCAGCCGATGGTCAGGGTACAAGAGACCAGCTCAATTGTATCCCACAATTTCAACTCTTGCCGGCCGGCCTACTGCATCTCTAGGAACCCGGGGTGGTCAGAGGACCCTGTATTCCGCTGAAGTGTCGCGTCCCAAAACAAAAGGACGCAAGACAGGGGGGACAATTCGATTGTCACTGGCTTCTGAGAGTGGACGAGGACCGACGGTGCGCAGGAGAAGGTTGGAGAGAGAAAGAATGTATGCGCCTCGGTCGGGACCAAGCTCACGAGAAGCAGATGGAGACAAGAACAGAAGGTCCGAGATGAATGAGCGACGTGACCCGACGAGAACAGGTCTGATGAAACCGAACAAGAATAATGAGAGTGGTCGACGTCGTCGGCAGCGATGGAGGAGCGTGAGATGGAGAGGGTAGCAGGTCAGTGGTGTTTCGGACACAGGGTTGTAGAAGCAGAGAAGTGCCCAGCCCAACTAGGACCTCAAACGCCGCTAACACACCAGTGTGACCCCCCTGATTTCGCGACCAGGATCTGATTGGAATCATCCTTTACCAGACGCGGGTTTTTGCTGCAGGAACCCGGCCACGGCAGGCCCCGCATGCGGCACAAGCCTCTCAAGTTGTGTGGACTGCCACACTTGATGCCTGACCGTTGTAGCATGGCACATCACTGACACCCATAACGCCGACATAGCACATCAGAATCAGACCGCGTCGACCATGGCCACAGTCGAGGAAAGGACGGCAGGCGCCAAATTTATCTAATTCTATTCTATCCACGGCGACAGCAACGCAAGCTGAATGACGCCATCCTTTCGACACCTCACGCCTTCTTGCCGCCAGCTCGGCCGGCGAAACCCCAGGAGATCTGATTGGCAAGGTGAATCTCAACTCCCAACTGCTCGGCAAATGTCCACACCAAACCGGGGTATTTTTGGAAGAAACGGCCGACAAAGACGGCGTCGAGGCCTTGCTCCAGAAGCTCCTGTGCTTGGGGACCGGTGGTGATGCTGCCCACGGCTGTTACAGCCAGCTTGTCGCCGACCTTCGCTTTCACCGCCTTGGCGAAATGTGCCTGGTATCCCGGGCCGCCCTTGATCTTCTGAGACGGATGTAATCCGGCGGAGCTCACGTCCAGGAGATCGACGCCCTTTTCGGCGAGGATGGGGGCCAGCCGGGCCGTGTCGTCGACCGTCCAGCTTTCTGGAAACTCGTCTTGACCGGTCAGCCAGTCGTCGGCGCTGATCCGTACGAAAAGAGGCGTCTCTGGCGGAATCGCGGCGCGGACAGCCTCGACCGTCTCGACGGTGAGCCGGATCCGGTTCTCAAACGAACCTCCATACGCATCGGTCCTCTTGTTGCTGACCGGACTCAAGAACTCGTGTAGCAGGTATCCGTGAGCGTTGTGAATCTCGATCACATCAAACCCGGCCTGGATTGCTCTCTTGGCGGCCGCAACAAAAGCGTCCTTGATGCGCTGAATGCCCTCGATCGTCAAGGCCTTGGGTTGAGGAAACCTTTCGCTGAAGGGAATCGCACTTGGTGCGACGACATCCTGGGGCCAACCGCCGGCCTCTTCGGTGGCAGCGTCACCCAAACTCAACCACGGCGCGACGCTGCTAGCTTTTCGGCCAGCGTGGGCAATTTGGACTCCGATCTTTTGACCTTGACTGTGCGCAAACTGGACAATCCGCTTCAACGGCTCGATGTGCCCATCCTCCCACAGTCCCACATCTTCTGGGGTGATGCGTCCCTCGGGGCTGACGGATGTCGCTTCCATTATGGCCAGGCCAGGTCCCCGCTGGATGATACCTCCCAAATGGGCCAGGTGCCAATCCGTGGGGTAGCCGTTTTGGGCTGAATACTGGCAGAGCGGCGAGAGGAAGATGCGATTCTGAAACGTGGTCCCGCGGAGCGTGAGCGGTTGAAAGATCTTTGGGATGCGGATCCCATTGGGCTGAGGCTGCTTCGCCGTGCCGGCAGGAGGTTCCTGGGCAGGCGTGAAGTACGGCACGCCGGGTGCAGCCTTGTTGCGATAGACCGGATACTTTCCGGATGAGGCCATGGAGGTGGGAGGTCTCAGTGATGTTGATGAAGCTCTACAGCAGCAAAATTGAGGAATGTTCCAGTCAAGACGATAACGCCAAAGCGAGAGATCTGTCGTGATACGTAGTCTGGTATCAACCTACAGGACGCAAATTTGCGGGGACGCTTTGAAATCAGCACCTTGGTCCAGCGGGCCCCTTTGAACTTTGAGGAACCCAAACAGAGAGGGTTTGCGCCACGGCATTTGCGCTGACTACGGCGTGGTGTGTCTGCAGGATCGACAGTCGGCACAATGACGTGACTGACGTTACCGAACTCCTGTAGGGCGCCCCTCCTTCGGAACGGTAAGGAAGTTCACAAGGAAAGCTTCGCGAGGGTGGCGTGGCGTGGGTGGACATTCTCCTCATTGGCAGACAGTATCACTCCAATGCTGAATCTCCCGACTTGCTTAAGTAATCCCAGGTAGCTATCAAGGGCATTTGGGGTTCAAAAAGATGTCGCTATCGAAAGGTTTTAGGCAAGGTTCCACTTTTGTATTATAAATCCAAGAGGCAAGTTTGAAAAAATATTCTTCCATTGTACGATGCCTCCAACGCCCGCCTACCCAAGACTGATAATATCGTGGGCAGACCAACAAACTGTAGATCGCTTCTTTCTTTTAGGCATAGCGACCTAACGAGGACACTTTGGACATTGTATATCTGACTGATCACCCTTTGGAGCCTGTGTACCGGACTGATCCTCTGCCCGAAGGAGTTTCGAGTGAGAAGACTTCTACCAGGTCGTGCCTTGCACAATCCTCTACAATTTGAACAAGCACTGCTCGGTGGCAGCTCGGTGGTGCGCTGACAAAACTTCCAGCCCAATTCATGGTCTCCCCCCAGCCATCAGCGATCGTGACTTGGCGGTGATCGTGTCTTTCAACAATAGACCTATCCGCTCAGCGATAGCTGTTCAAGAACAAATGTCCAAGGATCACTGGACGAGTTCTATCTTTTCGTATCTTTGTCTGCAAGGCATGGCTGTGTCATCGCCTCGTCTCTCATTCGATCCCTCGTTTCTCGTCAAGGCCAGCTTCGTCTGACGTCAAATATTACCCAGGACAACAACGTACCTCAACTTGGAGTCGCTGGCCGACTTGGTGACATCGTAGCCACCAAAGCCATCGTCAAGCACCATTTGACTGCTCTTCCAGCCCCAGCTCTTGCTGACATCAAACTTGTCCGGCGCACTTTCATAGATGCTGAGCAGCCGGCCCCCTCTGCTGGGTGAATATATTTTGAAATATGTCTTGATGGTCGGGCGGGCGTCCATGTATGGCGGCATGGTCGAGACGCTGTATTTCCGATTCGCTCGTCGCACGAGCTCTTCATCTTCTTCATCAGCCCCGAGCAGCTGCGGACCCGTCAGCGGCTGTCGGACCACATCCCCCCCACCGCCGCCTGGGTTTTGTGAGATTTTGTGCGTCCTCGCCGAACCGTCGGGTCGGCGAGGAGTGGAAGGACTGACGAAGCCGGGGCCCAGGACTGCGGTGGCGGTCGAAGGATCAAATTCGGGGACAGAAGCCGTCGTCGAGTCGTCTTCTCGGTCAGGCTCTGAACCCAGGGCCAATGCGTCGGGGCGCCAATTTCGATTTCGACGTCCAATTTTCTGCAGCAGCATTTCGCGCTCCAACTGACCGATGCGGTCATCCACGGTGGCGGGGATGAACTGTGCCAGCGGGTCATCAGACGGATCTTTGTCCTTGGCTCGATGGAGATAGATGCCGAGCTGCTGACTCTTGGACGTGCTCACGCGCTGGATGTAGAGGTTCCACATGCTGCCCGCGTACCACACCGTTTGGGAGTAGACCCGCTTCTTCTCTGTGAGCGTTCGGGGATGGGGGAACTCGGCCGAGAATCTGAAGGGCGGATAGTGGCTATAGCGAGGTGGTGATGTCGGGCTGAGAGCTCGAGCCGGCGGCCGGGCGTGGTCCAGCCCATGTGCAGTGAGGTCGAGAGCCCAGGCCACATCGGCAGGCTCCAGACTGGCGGATAACCGGGCAGCGTGCGTGGTCCAATCCGTCGTGGTGGTAGAATTCGCGGCCAGGCATGCTTCTCGGGTACCTCCCATCACACACGAGACGTCGTGACTGGGGATCCAGAATTTCCGCGGCTTGTCCTGACCGTCCCACGAACCCACTTCCACATCGTGGTGACCGTCATCGGTGCTTTCTCGCCCCCGCCTCACGCGTTCATTTCCCTTGTTGCTCAACCCCGGCTGGTCGGGATGGAGAGCTTCGTCGGCATCATCGTGCTCTTCGTGGACAATCTGACTGAGGCCGAGCTCGACATCAGTCTCGTGAGCATTGAGGATGCGCTGTCTCAACTCCATAGACATCCACAGCGCGTCGTAAATGACCTTCTCCGGCAGGATAGGAACACCGAGGATGTCCTTCTGATTGCGAATCTGCTGCAGCTGCTCAAACCGTAGATGGACGTAGTGAATGCCCTCGTCCAGCAGCACGAGGAGCGGTGCGATCTCGGGAGAGGCATATAACGCCACCCACGGCTCGTCTTTTTCAGCGATGTCGCGATGGTGTGAAAGGGCAGAGTTCCGTCCGGACGTGATATCAAATCTCACCGCGAAGAACCGAAGGCTCGCAGGCTTCGGATAGAGATAACGTCCGCTGGGCGAGACCAAGCCCGCGTCGACCGCTTTGGCCCGGAGTCGGCGGTTGAGGAGCTTGAGGGTCAGGAACCACCGCTCCCATTCTCCTGGAACGAAGAAAGGATCACCGCCGACGACTTCGCGGACCACTTCGGCGGGAATGTCATCCCAGTTCTCGTATGGCATTTCCCAACCTTCTCGACACAGCATGGCCTTTGCCGAGGAAAGAATGCGGTCTCCCGCTTTCCCGTAGTAATTGTTCGTCACCAGCTTGATCAGGCGGTGCAGCGTGGAGGGCCGCATTTGGCGCAAAATCGACTCGACGCACGAGTCGACGAGGCGGGGCATGTCCAGCCAGCAAGCCGTGGCAAACAGTCCGATGGTTTCCTGATCTTCTTGCGCCGGGGAATGTGTGCCATAGATCCGTTTCAGAGCAAGCTCAAAAGCTTCTCTGCTGATATTGGAGTCGATCTCCTCCGGCAAGAGCGTCATCTCGTGAGACGAGCTTTCCGCCCAAGGGCCGGAGAAAGCGGAGGAAAAGAATGGCACTCGGTCGAGGAGCAGCTTGTGCAGGTGATACTTTTGTCCAAAAGCAATCACCGTGACATCCGAATACCGTCCTTCTTCAAGGCCGTGGCGCAGAAGGTGACCCGTCAGAGTCGACGGATCACGAAGGGGTCGACCGATGCCCGTCGAGGAGCGGAGATGAGATAGTCCCCTCGAGAATGGAGGATCTGGACTGGGTCCATTACTACTGGCAAAGAGTCGAGCGAAAGCAGCCGATGTGTTGGCGGATGCATCCTCGGAGGAGCCGGGGATCACGTTTTTGGTCGGATCATCGACCTCCTTTTCGGGATTGAGGAGGGAAATCCTGCTGCTACTCCCTCTGACCGGTGACTGAGGAGGAGTGACATCGGCATACCGAAAGTGGGCTCGACGACTGCTTCCCGCGTGCGTCAGGGCTGCCAGCGGCCCTGAGCCGCTAGAAGGCGCAGCAGGACTGAGAGAGGCCAACGCGGTATTTGCTGATACCGAAGCAGTAGGGGGGCCCGACACAAATATCGATCGCAGCGGCGGCTCGAACGACGACACTGACGACGCTTGTTCTCCCAGAGATACAGCAGCACGAACCTGGCTGGTCGACCTCCCGCGTCTCTGCGGTAATGGCCTCGAAACCGGTGTGTTGTTCACCAAGGGTGGAAGGGGTGATCTGATCATCGAAATGTCGCGGGGATCTGAGATGAACCGCGGTTTGTGGTTCGATCGGTCTTCCAAACCTGGCTGTTCCCACGCGGCGTCGTTCCCGGATGTCAGGGGGGTGGACGACGCATTCAATCCCGCAATCAAGTGAGCCAAAGTATCTGGCCGAGAACTCCAGCTTGGAAATTGATCATTGTCCATGATGCGAACTGCAATGGCCCAGAAGATGTGCTGGGCGCTGTATTGAAGCAATGTCACTCAATCTGTGAGCTCAGTTATTTCTAATGCTGGACCGGGCCAAGATCCGGTGTAACAGGGCCTCTGGAGCATTGCCTCTCGACAAGAGATGCTGTGAGAAGGAAGTATGTGCTGGGGGTATTATTGACGTAGGTTTCAAGATCAGAGTCGAGCACGGATTTTGAATCTCATGTCCTGTGGATGGCAAACCATCATTCTGGGTGAGTCTCGTGAGGTGGAGAGGCAGTAGTGAAACACCGGACTTAGCGGACATAGATATAGACTTCTTGCTAGCATTCACACATGCAGCGAAGGACCAGAACGCTCCACGCCGGACGATGGCATCGTACTTCCAGAATGGAATTGCGTAACGGCTGGCCGTCGGGTCCAATTTATATGTCGGTGATATTGCCAGATCATGTCGCCATATTATCTGAACAGGTTCATGTTCGGCATGAATGGGTCAACTGCGCCCAAGTTGAGTGACCACCATTTCCCTCGGCCAGCCCTTTCCGGCCATTCTCTTCCTTCTGAGCTGGCCTCGCCGCCTCCAGATGCAGCCGTCTCCCAATATAGCGATCGACTCCGCAGCACCTCAAAAGCTTCAGCCGGACCGAGCCCTTTCGACGAGCAACAATGGAGTGGTGGCAAGGAAGACACCACGGATCGAGTTGAGGAGGCGCGTGTGCACGACCTCAAAGAGGTCGAATTCGCCCCATTAACGCCCATCAGTCCCGTCACGGACACGACATCTCTGAAGCACGCGATCAATGGCATCAAAGAAGGGAACGGGGAGGTGTCGGCCGATGCTGATATTGATCGCGAGGACGACGACCATCAGGCGAATGGCAATGGCATACCCCTGTCCGGCCACCCAGAGGGCATGGTCAAGGTGTCATCTGGGAAAGGACAAGAGCTCAGCTCGACGGGAACGTCACAAGGAGGAGATCATGATATCCATCCCACCACCGCCGGCAGCCGTCTATCTTCGTCCGTGGCGGAGCCCGGCTTTGAAGATGTGAAAATGTCGACGGGATTAGCCAAGTCGGCAATGAAGGGAGACAAGGATTCAAAGAGACCGCGCCAACATCTCACCATTGATACTACCGGAAACCATGTCAGTGCGCAATCGGCCAGCCCAGGACTCAGACCGAGGATCCCTCGGCGGGCATCGTCGACATCCACCAGCATGAGACGCGCTCAGTCTCCCTCCAAGAGTGAGCGAGGCCGACTGGCTTCTGCGAATTTGGAGATTCCTCCGAGAATGGACGGTTCTTCAACGCATCGCCTTTCTCTATCCGCTGGTCGATCTTTGCCGTCACCGATGCCCAGTTCGATTCCTCTACCACCATTGTCAATCCCGACGTACCTACAGCTCGAGCTGTCATCACAACGCCCTTCCCATCTCTACATCCATCGGTCTGCCAGCAGCGACTTCCCGTATGAATCTTCACGCGTCAAGATGGAACGGCTGATCAACTTTCTTCTCTTACCCCTTCACCTCGAAAGCGTTCTGTGGTTCGGCATGCTGGCGTGTTTGGACTCGTGGCTGTACACTTTCACCATTCTCCCCCTCCGCCTGCTCAAGTCGTTTTTCATCTTGGGGCAGTCCTGGAGCGTCAATTTGGCGAAGGAGGTCCGCTTCCTGTCCAGATTCGTGTACAAGGGCGCCGGAAGGGTGTGGAAAAGACGTCGGAGCAGTGTCCAGTCCGGTTCGAATCGACAACCTTCTGCTTCAGACGCCAGCGAATCGAAATTCGTGCCGGAACCGTCGACAACACGGAGCCGGGGATCAAGCACCAAGCATCACCGACGGTCAAAGTCCATCCCTTCCCCTCTCTTACCCGATGACAAGGCCGATATTCTGAAGGGGCTCCTCATCATCTCCACATGTTTGATCCTGCTGAAACTGGATGCCAGCCGGATGTACCATTGGATTCGAGGACAGTCGGCGGTGAAATTATACGTCATCTACAATGTTCTCGAAGTATGCGACCGCTTGTTTTCGGCCATCGGCCAAGACGTTCTCGAATGTTTGTTTTCGCGGGAGGCCCTGGAGCGAAAGCCAGATGGCCACAGCAAGATCTTAAGACCATTCTGGCTGTTTGTGCTGGCGCTGGTATACACCGTCATCCACACGACCGCCCTGTTCTGTCAGGTCATCACCCTGAACGTGGCGGTGAACTCGTATTCGAATGCGCTCATCACGTTGCTGCTGTCGAATCAGTTTGTCGAAGTCAAGTCGACCGTGTTCAAGAAATTTGAAAAGGAGAACCTCTTCCAATTGACATGCGCCGATGTGGTCGAGCGGTTTCAGCTCTGGCACATGCTCATCATCATTGCATCGCGCAACATTGTCGAGACGGGAGGACTGAGCAAAGGATTCAGCGCTCTCGACCCGTCCTCGGCCACGACGTCGGCGCCGTCCATGGCGAACAGCAGCCATTCTCTCACCCAGGCGGTGCCGCCCATCACCGTTTCCTCCATCCTTCCGCGCTCTTTTACTCTCGTTCCCGCGGTGGTGAACTCGATCACCGCATATGTCCCGACCGCGAACCAGGTCCTCGGTCCGTTCCTGGTCGTGCTCGGCTCTGAAATGCTGGTGGACTGGATCAAACATGCCTACATTAATAAATTTAATAACACCCGACCCACCATTTATGGCCGCTTCCTCGACGTCCTGACCAAGGATTACTACACCAACGCATTTGCAGATCAAAATCTGACCAAGCGACTGGGTCTCCCGGTGATTCCACTGAGTTGCCTTCTCATTCGCGCCAGCATTCAGACCTATCAGATGTTCATAGCCGCTTGGGTTCCGTCGACGCCTCCGAGCTCGTCGACGAGTCTCGCCAGCATTCATGAACAATATTCTGCCGCCGCTCGGGCCACCAGGCCCACCAGCACAGCGGCGGCCATCTCAAAGACGGTGGATGACCTGATCCGAGCGATTCCCGTCGCCATCACCAACTCGAAGCTGGTCACCCATCTCACCACCGTCCTCGTGTGGTTGATGATCTTTCTGCTTCTGTTGGCCTGTAAGCTCGTCCTGGGCATGCTGCTGTTGGCGTTTTCGCGATCGCGATACCGGTCGATGAAGGAACGCGAAAAGAATCCCATCCAACACGTCGAGGGCGGCCGCCGAGCCGGAGGCTGGGGGGTCGTCGAGGTCGATGAGGACAAGCGTCGGTGGATCTACGAGGATGACCCAGCCGGAATGCGAGCCTTGCACGAGCGAGAAGAAAGGGAGCGGGCCAGACTGGACAAGGAGAGAGAGAAAGGACTCGGGACCGAGGCCTTTGACAAAGTTAGACGGTACGAAATGGCGGCCAAACGAATCTGGTGATTCTCATTTCCTCGAGGTCACTTGAGTGATCCTTTTCAACGTTGTATCGCCACGGCCTGCCTCTCTGGTGGTGATGCCATTGTTCTTCACCGACACGCTCCATGCGAACAGCGGGCCGGCCTTGACATGCACGCACCTGGCCGCCACTTTGAAGAGGGAGGTCTGGCACTCAAGAGCCAGCCCAGCAACAGCCGGAGGAACGACGGGGATCAAGTCATGGCAGGGAGGCTCCCTTCCGATTTCCTAGAGCTGGGATAGACTCCCGTGAACCACGGTCTGATGAAACCGGGCCCAATGCAAAAGTTCTCCTTCAAACCTTGAATCAACAGCATCGGCGCCACTCCGACCAACCTGTCTCGCCTGGTCCTTCGTGTGCCCCTTATTTTACATCACGCTACTTGGATGGCCCTCACGACAGAGTATGTCTGGTCGATAACAACCCCAACCAAGTCTGCTGTCGAGGAGACAACACATCTCCTCACTTTAAACGAGGAAGTCCTGGGTGCAGGGAGTAACTCCCCCGGAAGATCTGGCATCTGTACAGCACATCATCACCAGGAAGATGATGCCATTGGTGAGGTTTCTCCTCATGTTTCACCCAAGAAAGACCATCGACCCTGTCGCCGTGGCTGATGCGCCACCAACAGACACTTGGTATTCAAAACATCCCCATCGTATTCTCCTTTTGGACATCTTCTCGCCTCTGCGTTTCTAGTCTGTGGAGATTTGCTGGCGAGACTAGTTTACGTCTCATGGTGTGGGTTTCCGGCAACAAACAGAACCTCTTAACCGAGAAGGAAGATCACCCACTAGCCGGCCGATTGTGGCTGAACAAGCTTTGCATTTGATCAACACTGTTGCTTGCATCTAACGGGAGGCCAGTCCATCGTCACCTTGGAAATCGCGCTGATCGGATGAGGTCCGTCGTGATCGGTCTGGAGACAAATGTCGTTCTGACTCTCGACCCTGGTCTCCCCTTGACAGAACAGACAATGGGCCGGCCTGTGACAACAAGACGCCCTGCAGCACAGGTTCCTACCCAACCATGTGGCATTCTAAACCATAGCTCTCTGGATGACATGGGCTGAGACTCTGGACCCATGATATCAATCTCGACTCTGCCAACACAAGCGGCCCATTGCAGTTTCCTTCCGGGTTGGTCCCACAATCTCGTCATTCTCAAAGATCTTTGCCACAGAATATGCGTCGTTGCTAGCCTGGTCAGCGTGGAGGACTCCCAATGTCAAATTACCCGACCATTTGAACACGGATGTTGAGTCTAGGAGATGTCAGCGTGTGATGGCATGGTGTTCCGGTTCTTGCGCCAGGTTTCCAGCTTTCCAGCGCTAATGAGAGTTGGCCGTGATCGCAAAGTCTTAGTCCACCACACCTAGCCTGGTACATGTGGCGGTGGGTGCATCAGGTCCCAGCTCATCCTGACCGTCGTATCGGCCCCGCGATCCGGCTTCCCCGGACCATGTTTCTGTCTGTCTGCTTTCGGAGGATGGAATTCACAGCTCCTGGGTGCAAATAAAATCCTCTTCCACGGCGGTCGCATCCATCCAACAGTCTCCCAGGGCTGTGTCGTCAGCCCGAGAGGCGCGCAAGACTCGGTGTGATCGGAACTGTCACATGATTTGACAGGGATGGGCAGCAGGGCGTTGGCAAACAAGCTTGGGCGTTGAGAGCCTCTGTCGATTTCAGCAGTTCCCCAAGAAAAACTCAAAGGATACAGCCGTGTCGGTCGGGTCCGCTCCTGCGGACACCCGCGACCAGAAATTACATAGCTGAATTGTAATTTGGGGAGCACACGTGGTGTGGCAGTGCCCCGGACACCTACCGGTCCGCTTTGATCTGCGGCAGATCAACGGCGGATGTCAGACACAGCAAGGGTGGGCAAGGCCAGACCTGATACCAGTGCGGACACCGGACTCGGGCACGGGTACGGAGCGTGTTATCGCGCCCCGGCTGTGAGTTGTGATAGAGCGCTGCCATCACCACAAGAGAGGCCTCAAATCAGGGCAGGGCAAAAGCCCGACAGCGACGGCGACAGCGACAGCAACAGCGATAGCGAATTCAGCTCATTAATTCACAGCCAGCTGCCACTGGTGAACGTACACAGTCGAGGCGGCAGCCGGGATCAGGCCAGGGCCCAGCCGCGCCTCACAGCGCCTCACAGCGCCTCGTCCTGACTGAGTGATCTGCACTGAAAGCAGCGGACTTGGACCTGACCCGGCGGGACCTGGATCTCGAGAGGGTCCTCCTCATCTTTCATTCCAACTTACCAACATCATCCGCATCCCCTTTGACGTCCACAGTCGACTCGTTTGTGCGCCCTGGGTCCGCGCGTTGCTGGCATGTATGCTATGCTCTGGCCACTGGCGCCCTGTTTGCGTTCTTCGCGTCTGCCGCCAATAGCAATAGTTCGTCGCGCCTACTGCTGGAGTTCCTAATTAAGCGCTGCCGGCACTCCACTGGCACTGGCACCACACAGCTCACCACACCCGTCGCCTGAGGTGCTCTTCCACCATGGACGCCGACCTCCAGACTTCAGGGAAGCGTCGTCGTGGGACCTTGACCAAGAACCCGCCTCCTTCAGCCTTTCCTGGCCTGCCGTCGCTGCGAAAGCCTCAGTCGTCGAATTCGCTACAGCGAGCGCCATCAGCACCCTACCCGCGCAGTCAAGCGGTGTCACAATCTGCCCGCGACACCCACCAGCGGACCAAGTCCAGTGCCTACGGTTCTTCCACCTCGCTCGAGCAGATCAGTGGTGGTCCGTCACCGGTCGTCGGCTCGGTGGATTTCTTTCCTACGACCGCCAACGGTCACCAACTGCCCGCCCACCTCCTCCCACTGACACTTCACTCCTCAGACGACCGCACCAACGACCTGATCGGCCCGCCGTTCGACTCGGCCGGTCTGATTTCATCGCTGCAAGCGACCGCGGCCAATGGAACCCTGAATGCTGCTGGATCGAAGCCGCCTCTCTACCAGGCTCATACCAGTCCCGATCTTCGGCTGCACCCGCCACCCCGTTCGCAGACATCGGCATCCTCTGGATCAGGGCCGATGGAAGCCACACCTCTCAAGGTCGACAATGGCCCCGTGAGCCCGAAACGCTTCTCGGGTGAAGCCCAGCTCGTCAAACCGACAGGACCATTCCGCAAGAAGAGTGGGTTCTCGAGCTTTGTCAACAGCATGCTCGGCTCCCCGAGAACGATCAAGATCTCGGCTCCTGAAAACCCAATGCACATGATCCACGTCGGCTACGACAATGAGACGGGAAAGTTTACGGTAGGTTGGGTGTGGCCGGTCCACCGATCAAGAGACTGATCTTTTCTAGGGCCTCCCAGCCGACTGGCAGAGGATCCTGTCCGACGGCGGAATCTCCAAAAACGAACAAGAACAAGATCCCCAAATGATGGTCAATATTGTGGAAACGTACAAGAACAACGTCGCCGGTGATGATGGTGGCGTGTGGAAAAAGTTTGACCACGCCCGGCTGGCCGATTCGCCCCAAAGCAGCCCTGGGAGCTACCACCAAACTCCGGCGACGACGCCCAGTGCGGCGGGGAGTCCGGGCGCCTACTCTTCCATGGTCGGCATGATATCCCCTCCGGCCAGTCCTCGATTTCCGCAGAATCACGAAGGCAGCTTTGAGAATCCTCGGCCGCCGCCTCCGGTCCCCAACGTCCCTCCAGCGAGTGCATTGGGCCTGAAGCCGGGACAGACAAATCATGCTCTGGTGCCCAATCGGGGGGCGCCAAAGCCGGGGATACAGAACAACCAGAACTTCACGCCCGTGCGACCGGCACCGCCGCCACCGACGAAGCGAGAACTCCCTCCGCAGAGAGCCAGTCAAGAGCACACGCGGCCCTCACTCCCGACGTCGGGGATCCCCACGTCTCCTTCCATTCCGCTGGAACGGTCGCGGAGCCGATCGAGCTCAAAAGGCCCGACGGGGAGGACGACACCTCCGGGCAGCACGCAGGCCATCGTGACCCCGGCACAATATCAACAACAGCAGGAACAGGCCATGTTGGCCGCGCAACAAGCCATTGCGAGTAAGCAGCTTGATCGAAGTCGCAGTCAGCGCCAACTCGGCCCGGAAGTTCCCCCCAAGCCCTTACCACCACAGCCCAGTCCGGTCATCCAGCAGACTTCGTTCCCTGTGTCCCCAGAGGCCCCCCCGGACGCATCGACGGCCGGTGCGCAACAGGTGACACGCCTGGGACCGGCGCCGGGTCCGCGACCGCGGACCAAACGTCAAAGTACCGTGGTCGATATTACCGCCCGATTGCGGGCGATTTGTAGCCCCGGCGACCCCACGACCAAATACACGAACCTCAACAAGATTGGACAGGGTGCGTCCGGGGGCGTTTTCACCGCCGTCGAAGTGGGGACCAAGCGGTGTGTGGCCATCAAGCAGATGAACCTGGAACAACAGCCGAAGAAAGACTTGATCATCAACGAAATTCTGGTGATGAAGGATAGCAAACACAAAAACATAGTCAATTTCATGGACAGCTTTCTGCACGATGGTGACCTTTGGGTGGTCATGGAGTACATGCAAGGCGGCAGCCTGACAGACGTGGTGACCTTTAACATCATGACCGAAGGTCAAATTGCCGCCGTGTGCCGTGAGGTAAGTGGGAGAAGACCAGGTATGCCATGTCCGGGGCTGATGTCATGTTAGACGCTCTACGGTCTGCAACACCTCCACTCCAAGAACGTCATCCACCGAGACATCAAATCAGACAACATTCTGCTCTCCGAGCGGGGTGAGATCAAGTTGACCGACTTTGGATTTTGTGCCCAAATCAATGACGCCCACAACAAGCGGACCACCATGGTCGGCACGCCCTACTGGATGGCCCCGGAAGTCGTGACCCGGAAGGAATACGGCCGCAAGGTGGACATATGGAGTCTGGGCATCATGGCCATCGAGATGATCGAAGGCGAGCCGCCATACCTGACAGAGGCTCCCATACGGGCGCTGTATCTGATCGCCAAATATGGCACGCCCAAGATCAAAGACGAGCAATCACTCTCACCTGTCTTTCGAGATTTCCTTCACTTTGCTCTCAAGGTCGAACCAGAAAAGCGGGCCAGTGCCCATGACTTGCTCCATGTACGTTGGTGACGCTCAACCCCTGACTGAGACCTGACTGATTTCTCCCAGCATCCATTCATGCAAATGTGCGCGCCGCTTTCCAGTCTCGCTCCTCTCGTCCAATCGGCCCGCGAGAGCAGAGCCGCCGAGAAAGCCGATCGTGGCAACTGATGCAGGTTCACCTGTGATGTACTACTATTATGACCAGCGCTTCCTGTAGATGTGCTGTTGTCTGTTCGATCGACCAAGTCGGCGTCTTTGACTCTCTATCAGAGCAGCATGTATGCTAGTCGACCTCTTTCTCGACTACGCCTGCCCCTGCACCTCCTCCAGCACGAGCCGCTGGGGAAACAGGAAACAGGAAACAGGAAACCGGGCACAGTGACACCGGCCAAAGGGAATGGTCATCACCGTACCAACTTGATGATGCGATATGAAACAGACACGGAGGATTGACGCATCGATTCACAGCCAATGTCCGACATTGGTCACCGAAACTGTCGTCCTCCTTTATGACGTGGATCATTAAATAATATTACGACCTCGGGACAGCGCTGATGGAGTTCGTGGTCGTCGTCGTTGAGCGAGGAACGAGAGCCAAGCGGGCCTCTCTCTGCAACACCCTAGACCGTGTGTTATCTAGACGCTGGCAGCTGCAAAGATGTGCAGTTCTGTATTCAGGAAATCAGCAACGAATCGCACGTACACTGACTGAAAGAGACAGGCCTCTTCTCAGGCAGACTTCACCTTTGAAGCCGGGCGTCAGGTCTGCCTCATCTGTAGCTGAATCCGTGACGCCCTGCACTAGTGAGCGTGGCTTTGAAGTGGCACCCGGCGCCACAATTTGCGTCACCATCACTCAGGCTGCTGCATATCGCCTAGAGTGCCATTTCCAGTAGTTGGCATTACCAGCGGCTCACATTTGATGCCATCCGCCATCTGAGCTTCATCCTCTTGCCTGGAGTCGACTTTGCAGATCCAGCCGCTCAGCATGTTCCGAACGCAGCAGAATGCGTTCGACGACGTCGTCGGTAAGCAGCAGAGCCATCGCCGCCACCTAGCCGCTCTAACTGGGACGCAGCAAAGGCGACGGACGAGAATCTGACGTCGGAAAACTGGGAATACATCCTGGATGTCTGCGACAAGGTCGCGGACAGTGACAGTGGAAGCAAAGACGTCGTGGCGGCAATGATCAAGAGGCTCGCACACCGAAACGCAAACGTCCAGCTTTACACGCTGGAGCTGGCCAACTCTCTCTCGCAAAATTGCGGACTTCCCATCCACCGGGAACTAGCATCGAGGAGCTTTACCGATGCGCTGCTCCGATTAGCGAATGACCGCGTAGGTGTGGTGTGTGGGTTGGGCGAGGACCATGCTGACATGCTCTAGACGACCCATCAACAGGTGAAATCCAAGATTTTGGAACGGATGGAGGAATGGACCAAGATGTTCTCGAGCAACACCGAGCTCGGGATCATGGAGCAAGCGTATATGCGACTCAAATCGCAGAGTGAGCCCCGATCCGGATGAAGGGGCACCGACAGATTGTTGACCGTGTCCAGATCCCAACCTGCAACCGCCCCAAGCGCCCACGAAGCGTCAGATCACGGATTACGACCGGCGAAAGGAGGAAGAAGAACTCCAAATGGCTCTCAAGCTTTCCATCCAAGATAACAGAGGAACCGGCTCATCGTCAACTGAGACCGGTCCGGCCGAGCTGGCCGCGCAGCCGTCAGGCTCCGTACAACCCGGAGGAGGCGGCGCGAGTTCGCAATCGCTGCCTTCAGGGACCACGCCCGCCACGGTCTCACGTGTGCGCGCGTTGTATGACTTCCAGCCGTCCGAACCGGGCGAGCTGCAGTTCCGGAAAGGCGACGTGATCGCCGTGCTCGAGTCCGTGTACAAAGATTGGTGGAAAGGCTCATTACGAGGTCAAACGGGCATCTTTCCGTTGAACTATGTCGAGAAGCTGCAGGACCCCACGCCAGAAGAGCTTCAGAAAGAGGCACAGATGGAAGCCGAAGTGTTTGGCCAGATCAAGAACGTCGAGAAGTTGCTGGCCTTGCTCAGTACCAGCACCGCTGATATGAGTGTCCGAGACAACGAAGAAATCACGGAGCTATATCAGAGTACACTGGCGATCCGGCCAAAGCTGATTGAGCTGATTGGGAAATACACGCAAAAGAAAGGTGGGCCGGTTGGGCAATCCGATCGACATTGATCAATACTGACCCACGGACGCAGATGACTTCCAACAATTGAACGAAAAGTTTATTAAAGCCAGACGAGACTATGAAGCGCTCTTGGAGTCGTCAATGGCCCAATCAGCCCAGCAATACGGCCGTCCCGCCTATGGGTATGGAGCCGCTCCTCCGGCTCAAGGCTATCCTCCTCAGAGATACTACACACCAGGTGCGTGTTATGCATCGTCCAGCGACGGAAACCATGTCTGATTCTGTGTAGACGGACAAGTCCCGAATGGTGCCTTGCCATATTCACCGCCAGCGGCACCGCAACAGTTTCAGCCGCCGTACCCAGTCGGTTCACCACCTCCGCAGAGCCATACGCCGTCCGGAGGGCATCCCTCGCAGCCTCCTGCTGCCGACGGATATCAAGGGTTTCCTCCGCCGTTTCAGGTTGCAGGCCGTCCACAATCACAACCTCCTGACCATCCGTACGGATCGTACGCGCCACAGGAAATGCCCGAGGGGCCGCACTCGCAGCGACCATCTTATCCCTCTTTGCAACCAGCTTCTGTGCAACAAATCCAGCGCCAGGAAGAGACAGACTATTCACCTTCGCTGTATTCGAATGAAGACCCGCATAGTCAGCAGCAGCAGCAGCCACCGCCGCCGCAGCCACAGCCACAACAGCAACCACCACCGTCACAACCACCACAGCAGCAGCAGCAACAACCTCCTCAAGGGCATGGTCCTCCTGCTCCGGGTCAGGCGCCTGATCAGGGATACCCAGCGCTCAACTCATATTCACTCCCGCCTCCGACGCATCAACCGCCGCCCGCACCGCCCGACCGCCAGCCTACTCCACTCGCGCAGTCTTCCCCGTACCCAGTCTTCTCACCCAATCAGCCGCAGTATCAAGCCTATCAGAGGCCAGCGAGTTTTGCAGGCGCTCCGCCGCCGCCGCCAGCCAATGCCGCATACGCAGGTGGAGGTGGAAATCCAGCAAGTTTCTACAGGTGATTGCCCGACGATCATGTGGCGGGGATATGAAGAGTGGGGGAGAAGAAGGGGGGATCTTCCTCCTCTTTCTTTTATCAGTCATGGCGGTTTAATTCATTGCCTAGGAGCGATCGGAACGAGTCATTGGCAGAGGGAGAGAAGGTGCGTGTAGTTTGCAATGGTCCTTGGGAGTGAGCTGGCAGTTACTGTGCCTCTTCAGTCCTGGACTTGAGAATTCACTTCCGAGCTCTTCCATCCTCCTTTTCATTCTGCTTCTTCCGAGATATCATTATCGGGAAATCTCACGCACTCAACGCATGCGGCCCTTGCAGACACAGAAAGAGATGGGTCAACGACGCTTCGAATTGAGACACCGGAATGCCCTGCGTGGCCCATGACTTTCCATAAAGCTCTCGCGCCACATCTATCTGTTTCGGCTATCGTCGAATTTGATTGGGGAAAATCAAAGGCGCCGCCGGACTGTATCCTCCGCTACGCTACGTCAGAATACCAGCAAGCAATACCAGATGACTCTGTTTTTCATCCGCGCGTCGTCATGTTGTAAACCTGCTCCGGTGGTCCGCGTGCAGCCAGGTTCCTGCTCCCCGTCTGAATGTCCCTCCTTCAACGCAACCGAGTCCTTGTTCCTCCTCCGGGTCTCCATCTCCCCCTCCCATCCCCTGTCTATGCAATCTATTTCTTGTCCTGACTCTGCAAATACTGATAGGCGCCAAAGGCAATCAGACCGCCTACCAACAGAACGGTGTACGTGGCAACGCCAAAGCCACCGCTACCACTGCTGCCACCAGCACCTGCGGTGGCCTTGTTGGAGGTCGCCGTCTTGGGCACCGGGTCGCCGGGGAGCCGCTTGAGGGGGCCGAGTTTCAGGCCGGCGAGGATCTCGCGGGCTTCATCGCTGTGGCCGACGTCTTCGAATGCGTCGGTCACGTCTTGGCCGGCGACGTCGAGGAGAACTTCTTCGCCGCCTCTGTGATTCCGGTGGTGTTAGAAGTGGCGTGATAGCTCAGATGGTGGAGGGATCAGGGCACGGGTGCGGGATGGGAAGGGGGAATGCCGGGGAAGACGGGGAAAGACGGGGGTGGGAGAAGATAGCAAAGCTCGGCCGAGATGGCCGGACGTGTACAGCTGCCGGACTTGACTTACGGATGCTCATCGATGAAGGAGGTGACGTTGTAGACGTTGTCGTGGATGACGACGTAGATATCCTTCTTGGTCGAGTGCTTAGCCACCTCAGTGAGGGTGAGTTCTTGGGACATGGCGGGCAAAAGGTGAAGCTATGCGGTAGAGGTCCGAGGTGTGATGGTGGTAAGAGGGTGTGGTGTTGAGAGATAAGATGCGACCGAGTCAAGTCGAGTCAATTTGGTGCGGGAACCAATGCAGCAACGCGAGCGGTGAGATGAATAGCCAGATGACCGAGACGACGACCGAGACGACGACCGAGACGACAATAACTACGCGATCGGGTTCTGAGGCGCAGGCTGGAGAACAGGTGAAGGCGGAAACTGACAAAAGATTATCTATGTGGGTGGTGGGTATGGAAGAGAGGTAGAAATCCCCACGGACGGGGATAATTTGAGGGACTGCTCAATCCGTAGCCGTACCACTTAGCGCATGCTGGGCCCTCTGCTCTCCTGATGTGGGTTCGGGACCAGCAGGCGTTGAGGAGTCGGCATCGGCATGACGAATCACGGCTCGCGCAATGCAATTGGGAGGATCACGATTTCATCCCGAATAAGTGCTCCGATCCTGGGCTCCAGTGCCTTTGAAATGCCTTTGAAATGCCAGCCACGCCGGAGGCAAAGGTGGAGTGAGCCTTTGAATCCACATCTGGCACCCAGCCATATCAACGTCGCCGCTCCCAGGCATCTCGCCCCGGTACATTACACAGTTCGGCTTAGGACGACCTGCAAATCGCTATATCCGACCCGAGGAGCAAAAAGCGGACGGGGTTGACCGGGCGCGAAGATCATGTTTCCGCGCACACACACCAGCACGCAACGCGCAGGTCACTGGGGCCCTTGTCCACACAAAGGCCTTGGGTAGGTGAGATCGAGACCGGAGAGCCAATGATGGAACCTGTAATCATGTGCACAACTCCCTCTTCCCGAGTCAGCTTCATCGACATCATGGGGCCGTGCGGTGTATTTCCTTTGCGGCTCGGAATTCCGCCTTCGCTTCCCCGGGTCTATTGTCCCGGAGAAACTGTATATGTGATCCGGAGGGGGCTGGACCTGGAGTGTTGGAGCCGACTGGTCTGGGGCTGGATCTGGAGTGTAGGCTGGAGTCGACTTGATCTGGGGACCTGACTTTCTATGAGGAGATTGTCCAAGGGACTTTTTCAGCGAGATGATATTATATGAGGGCGCGAGAGGAGTGTAAATCAACTGTGGCCGGGCCAGTAAATTGGTAGACCCATTCCGAGTCCCAGCTCGCCTGAAGCGGCATAAACACTCTATTACCACTTCTCCAACATAGATGCAAAATTAATAAAGAACATTTCAGAAACATCAAACGCCTTTCTACATGGTGTATTGACAATATCTGGGCTTACAGAAGACTCCGTCCCTGTGATCCTTAGTCAGCCATTCACGGGTTCCGAACCAGACAACGCGTTCCACGCGCACTTTGGCCTAACCCCACCGGACACCCCCACAGTAAGCACAATATTCTTTCGCTGGACTCCGTTCTCTGCAGCAGAGTATGCAGCGCCGACGTTGACGCATAAAGTGCTGGATGATGAGCGCGGTCGTTTACGAGGGCGTTGTGACGCGCCACACGCGTCACGAAGGCTATGAGGATGAGGATGAGGATGGCGGCGGCGATGGCGACGACGGTCAGGGCCAACTGTTCGCTGGTCAGAAACTCTGGTTCTCGCACGCCGTGCCACAGCGCGCCCGGTTGATGCAAGAGGCGGAAGCCAACGGCGCGACCATCGTCCAACTCGACAAGCAGGCCGACATCATCCTCGTGGATCACGCTCGCAAGCAAAACGCCCCTGGCACCTACTCCTACCAGTACGTCGAGCGGTCGATCCGCAACGGCCGGTTGGAGAATTTGGACGACCACGCCGTGGGTGCCGCAACCAGGGCTGACCGACCTGTGGGCAGTGTGGTGACAGCGCCCAAGAGAGGGAGGTGCGCTTTCACCGAGGAGGAAGACCAGTTTCTGTGGAATTGGATGAAGCCGTTTGAAGAGCAAGGTGGAAGCTGGAAAGGCCTGGCGATATACAAGCAGATTGAAAACGCGAGGCCTCGACATACATACCAGAGTTGGAGGGACCGGTGGATGAAGATCGTGCGGCTTCAGAAGAGGCCAGTGACCGAGCCCCGGAATATGGTGGGCGACGGCCAGATGGAGGAGACGGTGCAAGAGGATGAGATTCGGCCCCCGACATCCCATCAGAGAAGCCGCCTCCAACAAGAGCACCCAGCTCCGACCGCATCACCGATGGGAGAGAGAACACGGGTGCAGTCTGACGCCCCGTCGAGGAAGAGGAAGAGAGAACCGGACGGGCAACCGGATGCTGTGGAGCGGACGCCGCCGCTGTCATCGCCGTCGCTCCAGAGCCGGCAGACCAGGGTGACGGAGATCCCGTCAAGGCCCAGAACTCCCGAGGAGGCGAAGAGGAATATTGTAAGAAATGTCGCCGCCACGAGTGGACCCGCTGAGCATGGCGCAACATCTCCTCAGACAGACACTCCACGTTCTGGACATCTAGGAACCGGTGGCGGCGACTCCGATCCCGATTTGTCGGCACTGTCATTGGAGAAGGGATTCACTCTTGAAGAGGCAAAGAGACTCTACAAAGCTACGCCAGATATCCTCAATGTGGAGACGAATGATGTCGCTAGAGCGTGGCAGGACCTCGCCAGCGCTCGCGAATACTCGACGCACACGGCTGCTGAGTGGAGGTCGTTCTTCGAGTCCACGATTCTACCAGAGTATTATCGCCGAGCTGACCAGACCAATGCGCGGTTAGGAGACACCTTGACGTGCATCCACTGCTTCACCACCGAAACCACCACGTGGAGGCGTGACAAGAAAGGTCGACGACTCTGTGATGACTGTGGTCAGTTTTTGAAACTGAATGGATTTCCGCGACCATCGACTGCGTGGACAGAGGTCCGCAAGGAGGTGGAACCCGGCCAAGTCACAGAAGCGAGTGCCGGGCCAGAATGGGGGGACGTTGGCGTCCGCGAATCTCGCACTCTGGCGTCTGCAAGACCAGAGCGAATCATATCAACCCCGAACCGGGTGGATAGAGGGGTTCAGACTTCGCCAATTATTCCCGAAGATCAACCTGGGCGACCATCGGTTGAATCACCCTCGTTTGAACTACGCTCTGTCGCGGTCAGCCGGCCGCCAGAACCGAATGAAGCAAGGAAGCGAAGTGGCGGCCGCAACACACAGTCAAATTCGCAGGAATCTCACGCGTCTGACATTCCCTCACATCATCTGCAAGTGAGATCGGATGTCGCCCACCAATCTCTTCAGAGAGTCGACAAACATGACATGACAGCTGGCAAGGACGACCGCAGAAGCGGGAGCCCAGAACTTCCCGAGGTGTGGTCGACTTTGATACCAAGCAGGAAGATAGCCAAATATCGAGATGAGCCGGGCATTACGGGACCCCTGGAAATACCTTCGACCCCAGAACTGATCCATCCGCCAGCAGACGCGTATTTTCCGTCCCAAGATGACGGTAGAAGTGGCAACGACAATGCTGAGACTTCACCTACCCTGCGAAAACCGTCATTTCATCCAGAGAGATCTCACCAGCTGTCCCCATCACCACTGTTCTTTCCAGAGCGCGATGACCGGCGTTCTCTCGAAACGCTCAGCGGCACAATAAGGGCTGATGAAGATCTTGCCACAAGTCCACTGTCGATTCAGCTTCTCGGCGAGCTGGAAATCGAAACGCCATCGCCCTCTCCCTCATCCGCGCAACCCAGCAAGGAAGATGATGAGTCCGGGTCAGAAGAAGGGTCAGAATCTTTTGTGTTTGAGACCGCCCATGAATCTTCTACAGCCTGGGAGACAGCACCAGAACAGCGACAGCCGCAAGAGACGGCGAGAACGGAGACACAAGCTCTGTTCAATCGCGACGTTCACCTGGACCTCTCCCTCGAATTGCCCGAGCCTGACGGAGGCTGGGAGAACGCGGACAATACTTCAGATGGCAAGACCGGGTCGCAAGGCGGAGAACACCACGTGAGCCAAGATGATAATGGGTCAAAGGAAAGCCTAGAAGTGGACTCTTGGCTGGCTGCCCAGATGGCGCGGTATCCGAACCTAGAGGACCTGGAGTCCATACTCCATATGGCCATCGAGGCAACGAGTTTTGATTTCGAGGTGGCGGATGAGGTTGTCAAGACCATGATCGAACAACAAAAAAGAAACCCGCACAACAAAGGGCAGGGAGTGCGAGCAAGACAAATACAACTGCCCAGAGATGCCAGAGGCTGTTGGACGGAGGAAGATGACAATCTGCTGTTCAGCCAGAACACCAGAGAGGTGGATAGGATCATCCAGAAGCATGGACCGGATGGTGTGGATCGCAGATATCAATTCCTGGAGATCTGGCTGGCGTAGGTGATCAACAGCTTCCTGGAGAAGGAGCCGGATGTCCGATCAGCTGCACGTGAAAGCCAAACTTCATCCACACGACTCCCTCCCGGGTGAGGAGGATTGGATGAAGAGTAATGAGAATGGGTGCGTGAGTGTCGAACAAACGTCACGCAGTAAGCTGGAGGAAATTTCCCCAGTTCATTCATTTTTCGCCAGGCGTCAGCCAGCCAACTTCATCCCATCATCATCATCCTCCTCACGTATCGATAATAGGATGCCAACAAGGGCAATGCCAAATCCGCATGCCCGTTAGGCACATAATTCTCCAATATTTACCACCCAACCACAAATGACCCGTCGTCATCTCGTCAGTCCCAGATTCGGGGCCCGCCAAATCATGTCTCCTGAGAATATGTGCGCCGTGCAAGCTAGAGAGAAAAGTGGGTCCTGACACACACATCGCTTCCAGTTTGGGGTATAATCAAGGCTGAAAATCTGAAATAAGCAGGCCAAGGCTGAAAATCAAAGAAATTCCTGGCGCAGTCGTCGACGAATAAGGTGGTCGCAGCGCAGGTATCATGAGTGATAGGTCCAAGAGGCCTTGCACTGAAGTGTCATGCTGGGCTCAGCTGAACTTTCTGCAGATCAGACAAGTCAGTAAGGACACAAAAACAAGGCTTGTTCAGAGTTAGGGCTCTTCAACATACAGATGGTGTTCATAAAACCTGAGCATTGGTCGCGGACAATGTCGATAGACCTTGTCCATGCTGACCTTTGTCTTTTTGCCGTTTGTGAACACGATATAGGCTATGAGTTGGCCGTTGTTGTCGCGCTCAAGAGTCTCGACTCCGACGATCTGCGTTTCCCAGTTTTCATCTCGCGGGACCCAGGTCCCCTCGCCCTCGTCGCCCTCGTCGCCCTCGTCGCCCTCGTCGCCCTCGTCGCCCTCGTCGCCCTCGTCGTCCTCGTTGATCTCATGCCTCTGTCGCTTCTGGGGCGGGGGCGAGTCGGTGTCTGTGGTTGAGGATTGCCGCCGTATTGACTGGCTGGATCTGGATTTCTTGCCGGACTTCGGGCCTGTCCGCGCCGGTTTTGTGGGGGGTTTCGGAGGGCCGCCGATTTTGCGGTGGTACTTTGAAAGTATATCTCGGGCGTGGCTGGAGAAGATCAGCATGCTCGATCATGATACCAGAACGATGGTGTCTGTCCTTACGGTATCAGGTTCTCCTTTGGCTCCCATGTATTGTCGTTCTCCTTATAGCCGGCCCATTTTATCTCGTATTTGAGCACCTGAACGTTGGCCTTTAGTTGTAGCCAAACACATCAGTGAAATAAGGCTTACCCCATTGAACCAGCCATGTCTTCGAATAGCTTGAACTTGGTACCTGGATGGAAAGGTCAGATGAACTGCGGCAACACGACCGTCGACCACCGTACTCGTCATCTGCATCTGATTCCTCGCTGGCATCGTCCTCTATGTCCACATCCCCGTCTTCATCATCGTCCCTCTCGTCGTCCCTGTCGTCGTCATCGTCCTCGTCATCGTCTTTCTCCGCGACCACCTTTTTTGCCTGGTTATATAATTCTCCGTTTAATGGGGACTTTGCGGCTCCGTCATCCTCAACTTTTGATCCGTCATGGTCCAAATCACCGCTCTCGCTAACCGTTCCGTCTGACAGGAAGCCTTGGTGGGTTAGCTAGGAAGCTATGCTGGACTCGCGCGGTGTAAGGCATTGACCAGCGCGCTCCGGGGAAAACATGTATTGCGTACCGTGCATTTTTGAGGCTGGCAACAGATAGTCCAATGAGATGCGACGCGACGGTGCCAGAAGTGGAAGAAAGTATGCGGATGTCTCATATAGCTGACTGGCCTGCTCAATTATTCCAAACTCTCCACGTCCAGCGGCGCGTGTGACACGCGGAGGCGGTTGTCTAGTCTATAGTTCGTCATTGGAGACCATTGTGTCACGTGATGACAACTGCGACCCAAGAGAGATTTGCTTGGCGTCCTTGAGGCTACCGCGCTTGCGGAGTTCTCCAAAAATCTCGCCGCTCCATTTGAAGGACGGGACGCCGAATTTAAGAAGTCCACTAGATCGTTGGGACGAGATAAAAAGGAAGATATAATTCCATCACCCAAGGTTCCAAAAAGTCGATATCGAGAGCACACCACAAAAGAGCCATTGTCAAAGCGGAGACTGTACAGCAAGTACTCGACCGACGGTGGGTAGCGGACCGGAAAGCTCTCCAGCCATGGCAGGAGCAATGCAATTAGATCTATCTCATGCCCAGGTGATGAAAGATGAGACGGGCCGGCCATTCATCATCGTGCGGGATCAGGGCAAGAAAAAGAGAATGCATGGGACCGAGGCCGTCAAGCAGCACATCCTCGCGGCCAGGACGGTTGCCAACATCGTCAAGACATCACTAGGGCCGAGAGGCCTCGACAAGATATTAATAAGTCCAGGTATGTCTTTGCTGCCGCGGCTACACCCCTGCCTGCACCCTCCACCCGTTCGTCAGAGTGATCTCTAACATGACTTTGAAGATGGAGACATCACCATTACCAACGACGGTGCTACAATCCTCGGACAGATGGAAATCGCGAATCACATTGCAAAGCTGTTGGTGGAGCTTTCGAAATCTCAAGATGAGGAAATCGGTGATGGCACGACGGGCGTGGTGGTATTGGCGGCAGCCTTGCTGGAACAGGCCGCGGATCTCATGGACAAGGGCATCCATCCGATCCGGATCGCCGACGGGTTTGATCAGGCTTGCGAAATCGCCGTTGCCCATCTCGATCAAATCAGCGATGAGATACCATTCAGCAAAGAGAAGCAGGAGAATCTCATCAAGGTGGCAAAGACCAGCTTAGGCAGCAAGATCGTCAGCAAAGCGCATGATCAGTTCGCAAAGATTGCGGTGGATGCCGTCATGTCGGTGGCAGACCTCGAGAGGAAAGATGTCGACTTTGAGCTGATCAAAGTGGATGGCAAGGCAGGCGGATCCATTGAAGATTCCGTCCTGGTCAAAGGCGTGATCGTGGACAAGGACTTTTCACATCCGCAGATGCCGAGTGAGGTGCGAAATGCAAAGTTGGCCATTTTGACTTGTGCGTTCGAGCCGCCGAAACCAAAGACCAAGCACAAACTCGACATCACCTCGGTCGAGGAATTCAAGAAACTACAGCAATACGAGCGGAACAAATTTGTGGAGATGATTGAGATGATCAAGGCCACCGGCGCCAACTTGGTGATATGCCAATGGGGCTTCGACGACGAGGCCAACCATCTCTTACTCCAGAACGAACTGCCCGCCGTTCGATGGGTGGGAGGACCGGAGATCGAGCTGATCGCCATTGCCACCAACGGCCGCATCGTCCCCCGGTTTGAGGATCTGAGTGCAGACAAGCTCGGCCACGCTGGTGTGGTGAGGGAGATGACGTTTGGCACGACGCGAGAAAAGATGCTCGTGATCGAGGAGTGTGCCAATACACGGGCCGTCACCGTCTTTGTGAGAGGAAGCAATAAGATGATCATCGACGAAGCCAGGCGGTCGCTGCACGACGCTCTCTGCGTCGTCCGGAATCTCGTCCGGGACAACCGAGTGGTGTATGGTGGTGGTGCAGCCGAGATTTCCTGTTCGATCGCGGTCGAGGACGCTGCGGTCAAATGTCCCGGTCTGGAACAATACGCCATGCGAGCATTTGCTGATGCCTTGGACGCCGTGCCGATGGCGTTGGCCGAAAACTCTGGATTGAGCCCGATTGAGGAGCTGGCCGCGATCAAGTCCCGGCAGGTGAAAGAGAAGAACTCACGGTTGGGCGTCGATTGCATGGGCACCGGCAGTAACGGTAAGTCTCTGTGGACTGAGTCTGTCCTCACTTGCTGACGTCTGCAGATATGCGAGATCATTTTGTGATTGATCCACTCATCGGCAAGCGCTCGCAGCTGCTTCTGGCCACTCAACTGTCGCGCATGATTCTCAAAATCAACAATGTCATCATCGCCGGCAGCGACGACGCTGACTTTTAAGGAACAACGTGGCACCTTGAGCATTGCGCGGCGTTTGGGTCCTCCCCAGCAGCATGTCCAGGCGCCTGCCCATGGAGAATGTACAACATGATACCCAAGTGACCGTGAGATAGATAAAATGAGAACTAGGATGCATATATCTGCCATGGGGTGGTCTATGGCCAGGCTAGCATCAATGTTTTCGGATGTCGTCTTGCCTCCAGAGTCTGAAACAGTCATCGTGCGGCAGTGGGATAGACCTTGCTCTTAAAGCATGCAGAATCTTCTGGCTCGCTCTCGACCGCGAAAGGTGTTCAAGCCCACCGGTAAAAGCATGCGCCACAGAACCGGGATCGAATTGTCTAAATCGACCAAGAGCAAGAAATGACTGCCTATAAATATCATCCCGGTCATCAATCTCGTTGAAGACACCAACGGGGCAATGACATCAAATGCTGCCAGCAAAGTTGAATAATCCATCAAGGCCAGCGTCTCCAGCCTTATACCGCAAAGACAAGAAATGTTTGTGGGAAGCTTGAGAGAGATCTTGGAAAAGGGTTCATATTATGGGTATCGTCAAATGATGGAACCAGCCCTCGCAATGAAATCAAATATTAGAACGAACCTGTTCCTCAACGCCTCAATGCACCCTGAGCTTACTAGTTCCATCTCATCAAGGCGTCAGAATAGAGCTCACGACACAACCGTCCGCATCAGGGCATACGGCGGTTCGATCCAGGTTCTTGTCTATCGGCCCCGTCGGTCCCGCCACATACTTCCTTTCCCCGAACACGTCGATCTGGCCGGGAGTGCTGTCAGGCAATTGAGGATCTCCCCAGCACCCTTCGTACAGCAACCATGCGGTTGGGTCCTGGCCGTTGTACGCGGAGAACGCGCCGCTGGTGACATCGTAGCTATATATCAAGGCGCCCAGCAGCGGATCCCAGATGGGACCTCCTGAATCCGTATGGTCTTCCAACGGGCCGACGGGCAGATTGAGGCCGGGGATCGTATGGTCATGCGTGCCTGGAGTCGCGTAGTTGGCGTGCGTCCCCTTGGCGACGTACACGAGCGGTCGCAGCCCGCTGTCAGAGCTCTTCTGTACCGCGTCGTAGGTAAAGGCCTCGCCGTCGGAATGCTGGCTGAACCACACAGCCTGCGGCGTGCCGTCGACAAACCGCACCATCGTGTGCTCCCAGTCGCCGACGTGGTCACCGAACTCGAGTGCGGGCAGGTTCAGCACCCAGTCGCCCTGGTTGTATGCATAGAAATAAAAGTAGAAGGCATCGAGTATCGAGTTGGGTTTGGCGACAGTGATGATGGCGCTGGCGTGCTGAGTCGATGCCAGCGGAGGCACGGTCCCACTGAACCAAGCGGGAAGCGCCTCGATGCCTTCGTACGATGTCAGATACACGTTGGTGCCGAAATTATTGAGTGTGTCGAGATTCGAGAGAGTCAGGGGCGCCGCAGCCGTCGTGATGTCGGTGAAATTGCCGAATTCTGGGTGAGTGTGCTGGAGCTGGGTTGCGAGGTCAGAAGGGAAATAGGCTTCTTCCGGCGACAGGTACAGAAGCGGGGCTGTGATCTATCAGCCAATTGATCCTCGATCGACACGTTTGGGCCAGACGCAACCATAGTCGAGCACGAAAGAAGGCACTTCCTGGCGTTTCTGAAGGCTTTGCAATGGCAATGGGCATGCATATGGAAGAAGGGACAAAAGGGAGAAGCAAATAATAGCCCTCATTTTATGATGCTGGACCGCAGAATTTGACAGTAGGATACCAAAATCAGGTTAAAGGGAGAGAATAGGAAAAAGACACTTGCTTTTCTGCTTCCTGGGACATCTTTATCCCATATTCATTCGGACAGGCCGGGTCATTGACATCTCAATGGATGATGGATCCCCGGCTCGAACTGGTAAACATCTCCGTAGGCTCTGACAGCTTGTTCCTGGGTGACCAGTTGTAGACCTCGCTGTAAAGGAGGTTTGTGGTAGAGATCGGCAGACGAGGTTTTAATCTCCGAGTGTCAGCCAATCATATTGCGTGGTTTCGAGACAGGGTGACCTTGCTTCCCAATGGAGCAATCAGGCAAGAAAGGCCCACGTGCACAATCGAGTGTCTGCCATTCGCATAGAGTCCAATTTGAAGCGTTGAACGCGTTGCACGCGTTGAATGCAACAAAGATGGGAAATGGTGTGGGTGTGCATATGGAAAAGGTCCACAAGAGACGTTCTCAGGCTGTCCTCTGCTTTCTTGGCAAATATCAACCATCGGAATAGGGAGTCTGCAGTTTCAAAGACAAGAAAAGGAGACAGAGGATGATCGGATATCTTGCTTCAACTGTATCGCGTATTGTGAGTATGTACAGTCTCCATCATCCTCGACCCGCGAGCAGCACGTCGGCAGCACGCCTTCCTCGGCCAGCTAGCTAGAAAAACGTCTTGTGGCCGAACACCATTCGAGTAGCTCCGTAAACAGACAAGGTAAGGCTGCTAAGCAACATGGTGTAGAAGGGATAGAGGAGGAAAGGGCTTCGGTGTGTCTGTGAGTATGCATGGTCAGCGGATCCAGCCATCATAGAAGACGAGCATTATTCATATAGCGCCAAAGAGAGAGCTGTGTTAGCTGGGAGAAAGGACATCTCCCTTGATCCCGGCTTCGTTGATTCAACCAGACCACTTGCTTGGCAATGAGAGACGGGTCCAATCCTCGACAGCCCTCTCAGAAAGTCGTTCTGTGCGCCGTATGACAATCATCGGGTCGAGACGGCCATGGCGGTACAAAATCCAAGGGCAGGGGATGCCGGTAATCTCTTCAGGAAAGCCATCCAGGATCAATAACTTCCCCATGGGCAGGTGCTGCAAATACGCTCCGGGTCAAGGTACAAGGACATGCCTCGATGGCCCGCTCCTGAGGATGTCGTTCACGAGAATATGTTCGGACTGAATGAGCTGGCCTCACATGACGGGTCCTGAGTGAGCTTCTTGACTGAATTGGAACTTCGGATCGCGGGTCCCGGATCCCGGACTTCCAGAATGGACAAGCATACCACAGATTGGCCGCCGTGTATGAACGTCGATTCTCCATAGCGTGCACGTGCACAGTTTTCTTGACATCTGGCTGGTGTTCCGGGGTGCAAGGTCCGGCTCGAGCGGGGAGCAACTTCACTGTATGCTTCCAGCTCCCAGCTTGATTCTTCTGCATGGTATCGTGCTGGCACGACCGCTGCTCATGCACCAGCTCTCTCTCGGGACTATTGTCCATTGAATTGAAATACGCTAACTGACCTTCCGCCATTGTCGCTTTCCGTCGTGATTCTGGAACAGGCGCTGATAGTAGGGCACGCGGTTCTCGCGGTACACAAATCTGTAACACCCTCGAATCAGCTCTGATCCTGCACGAGAGCCCCGAGCTCGGGGACAAGGCACTACTCCATCACGTCTCACCGAGCGCTTCTCTTTCCTGAGGTTGAGGGTCAAGGACTTACCCCCATTGTGGGCTGCCGGTCGGCCTGAACATTCGGGCGCGAGTCACCTGCATCATGCGTGCAGCTGTAGGGGTCACCATGTTGTTGGGTTGGCTGAAGGAGGATTAGCAATGAGGAGTTGTTGCGGCGACGTCGAGTGCGAAGCAGCAAAGCAATTCAGAATTGATGTTCGGGACTGGAAGGAAGCAGGAGCTTGCCGCGCCAAGGAAATCTGTGATGGACTTACCCCCTTGTGGAACTCTAGTTGCGCCGCTTTGTGCTGGACTCGGTCAGGTGAGAGTGGGGCAGGCCCGTTCTCCTCCGTCCAATGGTGATGCGCCAAGACAGAAAAAGAGCCCACTTGACTGGGCCCGAGTTCTGTGTCAAAAGCAGCGTCGAGAAGGTCGACATTTATGGACATCCTGCCTCGCTTTTCACCACCTCCAACCTTTCAGAATCTCTGGACCAGTTCGGTTCTCACCGCTGTACTGCTGTATTGCTAACCATTTGTTATGAATCGCACTGCATACAACCGAGATAGTTTAGTATGCGATTCAAGGTTGGGTCTTATAGAAGCGGGCACAAGTGATGAACTGCGCAGAACTTAGGTTGCGATTGATACTTAAGTTGACTATCACGAAACACGCTGAACTGGCCAGAGATTAAAGGTCATGTAGGCTGATCTGAGATTGAAGGACTCATCGTGAACGGTGGTCAAGCATCGGAGGGACAGCTGTGCGACGGAACTAGGTCCGGGTGGTCAACACCGGTTGGGCCTGTCTGGTCAATCCTCTTGAGCCAGCGTCAGCCGGGCCATCCACAGAAGGCGGCAGTACAACAGAGGACAATAGCACAGAGTATAGTAGTACATAGTATTGTACAGAGTATAGTAATACAGAGTATGTACATATCAAGTTTTGAGGCGCCATGAGCTTTTAATGTCCGTCACAGATTTGCAAGGCAAAAGCTGAAAGGACTGAGGAACGACAATCTTGCCATGCGCCATTCTCCAAGGTCCTTCCCTTGACACGTTGTCATCTGCTCAAGCCTTGGGGACCGCCGGCTTGTGCATCGTGCCATTCCCCAACTTCGTCGCTTGCGGAGCCTCTCCGAACGCGAACGGGTTGCGACCCAGGATGAGGTGCATCATGACACCGGTCTGGATCATAGAGAGGACGCATGTCAGGATCCCAGCCAGTTGGGTGACGAGCGGAGAGAAATCGCCCTGGATGACAAAGATGGTCGGCATCCCGGAGAGTGTAAAGGCGCCGATGTAGCAGAAGGGCATCAGGGCGAGGATGAACACGCTCCTCCAGCCGTTAAACCATTCGCGGTAGCGATAGGCGAGCGAGACGCTGAGGAAGAGAGCCGACACGTTGGAAAAGAGCCACCACCAGGGGAAGTGCTTGATCAAGACCAGTGGCTGGTGGCCGAAATACGTGTAGATGCCGCCATAGCCGAGCAGGATCTCCTCGATGATAATGTCGGCGATCCCTGAAAGGCCCAAGCAGATCCACAGCGTGCCGGTTTTCACTTCACGCAGCAGAACGGCGTAGAGCAGATAGCCCAGGATTGCGCCAAAGGCCCACCACATCACCCCAACGTAGTAGTCGAATTCGCGGCCCATAAGGAAGAACAGGAGCTGCTTGGGGTCGTGCGACTGCGACCAATAGCAGCCGCCGAGATAGTTGTCGATGGCTTCTGGCACAACACAGAAAGCCGCGCCAAGTACCATCGCTCTGGGGACCGTGGAATTGAAACGCTTGCTGTCAACAGATGCGATGACCATGAAGATGAGAGCAATAATGAACATGACCGTCGTGGAGATGAGTACGTGATTGGCGTTCTGCGCAAAGGCATCATTTGGCGGTGCCGGCGTACGGAAGTTCTCCTCGAGCACGACCTTTGTGTGTGCGGTCTGCGCCAGCGCCATGTTGGGCGCGAAAGCGAAGAGCGCGAAAACAGCTGCACCCAGAGACAGACGGCTGGGAGTGGCGCTGGTCATATTTGCTGGAGCTGTAGGAATGCTTTTCGTTGAGCGATGTATTTCGGAACTAGATCGAATAGTGAACTAGGGACAAGACAATGAACCAGCTCGCTGTCTCAACCGCGCCGCAAATTTATAGCTAGTGGCCGAGTGCTTATTGCTCCGCCGGCCACTCTGTTCACAGCAACTCTGCTGACGTCTTTGCCGTGAATCTCCAGATCAAACAGGTCTGAGCTCGCCGGCCAGATGTTTTGTTTGAGCCATTATATTCGGAGCCGAGATCGAACAAGGAACCAGGAACGAGACAGTGAGCCAACTCGCCGTGCTCGACCTCGCCACGAATCTTCAAGTGGCCATATGGTTGTTGCTCTGCCGGCTACTCCGTTCAAGGCGACGACTCCTGACGTCTTTGAGGTAAATCTCGGCTCCGAGCCGCTGCCAGATTCCGGGCAGACCGGATCCGTGGGTCAACTTGCCTACCAAACCGTGACGTCAAAGGTCGCGAACTGAACTGGACCCGATACCGTTCGGGCATGAAGATTAAATCGTCCTTCATCCAGAGCGTCAGAAACCGTGAGGTCGCCCCGGTGGGGGGGGGGTTGTGCTTCGGTAGATGTATATTGATCACCAGATCTTCTGCAGTAGGGGTCTTCCGCACCCACTCCGATTTGTCAGGCTCTCCATAGTGTGGACCGGGTGCGCGGACTACCGTACATGGTACACGTCACTTCTCTCCTCTTTGTTGCTTCCTGTGACGCGAATGAAGCCCGCGAAGAAAGGCTTCTGCCACGGCGCTGATGGCGTCGACTTTGGGCATCTCCTTGATCCTGGCCCGACTCGTGGCGACGTAGAAACGGAGAAAGTCTTTAACCGTGGCCAAGCCAGGAACCTCAATGCCCCATCGGAGGCAAGACCATCGCTTTTCTGCGCCGGGAGGAGAGTCACCACGCTCGGCAGGGTCTCGCCGCACCTGGCAGAGACGCGGTCTTGGGCGGCAGGTCAGCGATAGGATCTCGGTTGGTCTGAACATGGAAGGGGGAATAAGAGGGATTTCCTACAGTACGCAGGCTGTGTAGGTTGAAAGTCGCGTCATGATTCTTCTCCGTCTTTACGTGCTTTTCCTTCCTACGGACCTAGTCTGGCTCTTGATGTGCTCCCCTTCTGTAGCCGCTGGCCTCAGCCTTGGCCCACAACTCGTCGGCACGAACAGGTCGGCTGCCCATCCTTGGGAGGACGTGGGCGAGTGCGAGGGCGAAGAGGGATGATAGGGATGGCGGGGACGTGAGAGGCCTCCTTCAGAGGACCAGAGAGCAGGACTGGACGGCAGAAAACGTCCAGCCACTGTAGAAAGCCGGCATTCTCGAAGGCTCTTCAGCCGCCGGTCGAGGGGAAGAGGCCCTTTCTTTATACATGGCGGCCCGTGGATTGGAAAAGGATGACCATTGAATCGAGGTCGTCGTGCTGCAGGCCATTTTTGGATCCTGGTTCTAGGTCGGAGGCGATTACATAGGCCAAAAGCGCACCGTTGCCAAAGGGCGAATGGGAGGGTGAATAGGAGGGTAAGTAAGTGCCCGCGGGACCAGAGACGTATCTCTTTTGCTCCGCCAAGACGGGCTTGGCTTAAGTTGGCTGCAGCTCGGCTCAATGTCTACTCTTAACCTTGCTTACTCACTCCTATCATCTCGATATCTCCCAGATCTGCTAGTTCTGAACGCAGGAGTCATACCTCCGAAAGTGGGTAAACAAATCTACCTTCTGGTTTGAAGTTACGAAACAAAAGGGTTCAGAACAAGTTGTTGGCGATCGTCTGGACACGACAGGACACAGGGGCTTCATTCCTCGGATGAGAGCGGTATGGACTTGTAGTCTATTGGCGCGCAACAGTCCGGGCCTCCTACGATCCCGACAGAACAAGAAATGGACGCACGAAAGGGGACCTCTTCAACCATGTCTCCGTCATGGCGCTCTTCAAAGCCGACTGTGCATGGCACGGTCCAAGCAAAACTTCGCCTCGTCTGCGCGCCGGGGTGAAGAGGGCGGGATTCCCACCGGTGCCGGAATATCGGGAGCGTGGTTGGATTATGGGCGAATCTATGGCATCCAGTCTGTCGACCAGCTCATCTACGAGTCAGATGTGGGGAATCCAACCGATATTGGCTCACGTCTCGTGGACCAGGAGAAGAACCGCCGGAATTTAGGCCTGTGGCTCGTCTTGCTGAAGGCGCAAGAGTCCCGCAATGGTGCTGACGGAGTCAAGGCGATATTCAGAGGCATGAAGTATCGTGGGACGCCCGTGAAGTTTGCGCCTCATGATCCTACCGCCAACGCGATATGGCACGCTTTCCTGCGTGTAGGCGTGGAGGATATCGATTTCCTTCATGCCTTGTGCGACCACTGCCTCCAAAACCACTTTCACCGGCCCGAGCTGTACTCGGAAGTCGTCGGCACTCTCCTTCAAGGACGTGCCGGCCACAAAGCGACTGAATTCTCGGCCAAACTTCGCCAGTCGTCATTCCGTGGGCGTGATGACCTCATCCGAGTATTTCGGGCCGCTTGCCGCTCCGACCATGGCGATGCGTTGAAGCACTTTTGTGCGGTATACAAGAGCCTGCCGAACTCGCACCTCTACTCAGAAATCATGCCTTTTCTGTGGCACCAAGACCGAGCGGCTGATGCATTCCGGATGCACTCTTTTCTGGTCGCTCGAGGGGATTTGCCCCGGACATTTGAAGTTCTGGTGCCCTTCGTCCGTTACTTTGCCCAACAGGGAACACAACCACACCCGTTTTTCCATAGTCTCGATGGTGCCGGGGCTTCCTTTCAAGCACAGGCTCATCGGCTGTGGTTGCGAGAAAGAAGCAGATTGACGGGCTTGCCGGGGGAGGCTCTCAACATTGTGGCTAGCCAAACAATGGGTCTCCAGCCACAGAAACTTAGCGACGAGTTCGTCGCCCGAGCGTTTGCGACCACCAGCCTCTCCTTCGCCTTCGTGGTCAACAGCCTGCGGCTCCTCGGTCTGATCGAAATTGGTCCGCTGTCAGTGCGACAAATCGCCATGACGTCGCCCGACATCGAAACACTGCACGCCAGGCTGGAAAAGCTCCGCGAACTCGACATCGACACCGGCTCTTCGGCCCTGGTGAGAATCGTGAGGAATCTCTGCGATCAAGGGAACATGGAAATGCTGCGATTGGTGATCCACAGTGATCAACATCATGATGTGTTCGAGGACCTCGAACTGCAGAGACGATTGCTCTTCGAGTACTATCGAAGCAATGACTGGACACAGGTGAATCGAACCCTCGTCATCTTGAACCGGGGGAGATTTGGTTTCGAAGCTCAGCAACAAGCGGCGAATCACCTGCTGCGCACTGCCATCAATCTCAGAGACTTTGATGGAGTCTTGAACATCATGGCCACCATGCGACGGCACGGCTGGAGAATCATTCCCACCTCCTTTACGTCCATGCTTCGCACTCTCTTACCGAGAGGGCCCGACGGTTGGGCGGCGGTCAAGAAGAGCGATTTCGACTCCGTTGGCTTCTTGATCGGAGTATACCAGGATGCGTTAGGATCGGGGAACCACATTGAAATGACTCGGTGGCGTGAACCGATTAAAGCGCTGGGGAAGCTGGGACGTTTCGATGAGCTGGTGACACTGGTGCTTTGGATTGCAGAGTGGTATCGGGCTGAAGGGGTCAACAAATCCGTCCTCAGCAAGCCTCTCTTTGGCAAGGAAACCGACCTAAATCGCCTTTTTGACTCGAGATTCCAACGAGCGATCATCGCATGGGGCATGATGACAACACCACATTCCGGGCTGACGGCGTATCCCAAGCTTTCTGATGCTCCACTCCAGCCGTGGCTTCAAGCATTGAAGATCTTACAGACTTTACGGGACGAGTACGGTGTCCAGGTCGACTCCAAGTCTGTGAAGCGCGCCTTCACGCTGTGTCTGAGGCAGCTCTTTCTCGAAGATGGGGTCTCGCGGCTGGCAAGAAACCGGGCCGCCCGAAAGCGTAACCGCACGCCACTGCAGTCCTATTTGGCATTGTTCAGCAAACTCTGGCACCCCGATGAGCAGTCTCACAGCTTGAGGAGAGCTGTACTGAGGCCCGCGCGCCACCGAAAAGGCGGTACGAGTCGCCTCGAGATGTGCCATGGGCCGAGAGCAGAATCGGCTCACAAAGAAACTTCAACACAGAGGCTGGCCGATCGACCAGTCACCGACCATATGCACCTGGACGATGGTAATAAACCTCTGCAAGATGCGACTGACAATGTGGTCATGTACAGAGACCTCTTCAATGCATCATGGGAAGACTATAGAAAATGAATTGAAGGACAAAGACAGTAGCACAGAACTCGGCCTATGATGCCAAGTCGGTCTTCGGCCCGAGCCGTTACGAAGCTAACCCAAAGAGGAAAATACTAAACATCAGCGCACCTCTGTTGCAAGGTTCTCTTGTCGCTGTTACTTCACCAGCACAGACAGAAGGATGGCGCTCAGAGAACTCCGCAACCAGCAGCGGCCGGGCCGTCCACCCGACAGGACCTATGGAAAGAAGAAAGGGCTACCAGCAACGGCTCGAGCCATACGTTTTGACCTTTTTGGCGGAGACGAGAATGAGGTTTCGCAGAAGCTGTCCCAACTCACGATGGACGAGAAAGACTTGTCACCGGTGAGGCCACCAAAAGTTCGGGCCCGGGTAAAACAGAAATTGTCCAAGAAAATGGTGGTATGGCAAGGCGAGCCTCCATTGGAACCAAACGCTGACATAATAATCACCATCCTCCAGACGCTCTCAGAAGAGGATACAGCAAAAATTGTACCCCTTCTCGCCGTTGCCACGTCTCAAGTCGACCTCACAGACGCTGGATCTGAAAGGGACTGTTCAGCTTCTGCAACTGCGGAGCCTCGGGTTGCCGGTGATGCCAGAAAACAAGACTTCGACTCTCCACTTCTCAGTAAGAAGTTACAGGTCGAAGACTTCCGATCTTGGGGCATCAGGGCTCAGGAGACATATTCGTTCACACTCCTAGGCGACGGCTCCTATGGCAGTGCGTTCAGGTTAGATTCTCACCATGCAAAGACGGCGGCAAAGATCAGTCGCACGGGAGGTCTCGTTGTCAAAATTGTCCCCCTCGATATTGGCCAAGTCGGCGCAATCTCGAATTCTATGAAGACGACAGAGGTCGTGCGAGAAATCGAGGTGATGAAACTTCTGGCCGTCCTGCACGGGTTTCCTCAGTATAGAGGCTGCAGTGTGGTGTTTGGGAAGTGGCCCAAAGTACTGGTTGATGCTTTTCGAGAATATTCAGAGAGACATCCGGAGGAAATGGGGCCCAGTGGGGAATTTGATGAACATGAGAGGATCCCAGACGATGCAGAAAATGAGTCCCAGCCAATCCCGTACCGGGATCATCCCAGCAACCCCAACGTCCGCTTTCGCCTCCCCAGGGCCTATGCGATGATCGAGATGACCGACGCCGGATCGGCGATCGCCGATATCAAGCACCCATCGGTGTACCAAGTCTATGACATCTTCTGGATGACAGTCATCTATCTCAAAAATGCCGAGCAAAAACGAAAGTTTGAGCACAGAGATTTGCACAACTCCAACATCTGCTACACCGCATGGAACAAGGACCAGGAATCCGATATCGATCAAGAAATTCTCGACGACGAAAATGTCCCGCCGCAGGTCCTAGGCCTCTCGAACATGCGCATTACCATCATCGACTTTACGCTCTCCCGAGCCAAACGGGAGGACGGAGTGATCCTTTTTGATCCCATATACGACTTTAACAATTCACATGACGTCCATAGGCCTGACGACAAAGAAACCCACATCCAGGTTGAAACCTACTTTAAAGTCCGAAACCTAGCCAGGAAAAATGCGCAGGCGGCAGCAGCCACGGATAGAATTCCATACGATGAGAACCTAAAATACCGGCCATTCATGCCACAGTCGAACGTCATCTGGCTGGCCAGCTTGCTGAGGGGGCTGATCATGAGAGCGGGAGATGGAAGGGCCAGGCTGCGCCCCAGCAGCAGGAGGATGCGAAGTATGCAGCTGGAGTTGTGGGATCAGTTGGAGACTGTGGCAACCGTGATCAACGGTGAATCTGCCGACGTTCTGCCCGACAGTGCTGCTGGCCTCCTGGATCTGGCCCTCGGCATGAGATGGGTCAAGGAGGAAGATATCAAAGAGTTTGAAAGGAGAGTTGAGTAGAGAATGAATGAATTGGAACACAATCTCCGGAGGTCTCTTCTGCAGCCTCTCCAATTCTGATGGCCTCTATGATGGCGCAGGATCACTGAGAGCTTGTTTGCAATCATTCCAAGCCGTGCCGAATTTCCCCATAAAAGAGATTGGTGCTCATCGTCACCCTGAGAGACACACTTCTCTTTCTCTCAGGATACATTTGCCAAGTTCTGAGATAGGTAATCGGTCGAGAAGAGTATCAAAACTCTGCACGAGACAATTGTTGTGGAGGGTGGACGAATGGGGGGGTGGCAAAGTTGTGCTGAGGCTGTAGATCCGGCCCGGGTTGGAGCGCGTGCCGCGGTCATCCAGACCAAGCGTGATCTGCCCAACTTGATAAGACCAACCCTTCCTCTGGTCGGAACGGGTACGCTGTCAGAAGCAGGCTCCCATCTCGGGATGACGTGGTGAAGGCTTTCTGTTGACGGCTGTGTCCGTCCTTCATGCCTGCGACTGACCAGTACGAACTTCAAGCGCTATCCAACATGGACCGCATCAAGAACCTCTTTCGTGGGCGGCCATCCTATGAACCTATCCACGATGGCACGCACAGGGACGATGAAGATGCCCACGACGGCTCCGAATATGGAGAGGCGGGCCCGCCATTTTCCTGGGTGGAATATTCTATCTTCCTGCTCCTGGGCGTCGCCATGTTGTGGGCGTGGTGAGCCAATTCCACAATGACACACCACTTCTGCTGACGAGAAGCAGGAACATGTTTCTTGCCGCCGCCCCGTACTTTCAACGCCGCTTCCGCACGAGCACATGGATCCTCAACCATTTCCAAGCGGCCGAGATCTCCGTGTCTACGGTGACGAACCTTTCGACCATGATTATCCTGAGCAAAATGCAGAAGAAGGCATCCTATCCTAAGCGGATATCGTCGTCATTCCTCATCAATACCGTCGTCTTTGCGATCCTGGCCCTGTCGACTCTCGTCCGCACGTCTGCAGGAGTCTACTTTGTCTTTCTCCTCCTGGCCATCTTCGCCGCGAGCTTTTCGACAGGCCTCATCCAGAATGGCTTGTTCTCGTTTACGTCGGGATTTGGCCGGAAAGAATATACACAGGCCATCATGACCGGTCAGGCCGTGGCCGGCGTGCTGCCTCCGTTGGCACAAATCATCTCCGTTCTCGTCGTGCCGGCAAAGAAGGAGGGACAAGCGGACAGCGTGGCAGAATCACCAACGTCGGCCCTGATCTATTTTCTGACTGCCACGGCCGTGTCTCTTGCTGCCTTGTTCGCATTCTTCTACCTCCTACGGCGGAAGAACCACAGCGACGCTCTCAAATCGGCGTCCAAGTCGACCGCCGACGACGTATCCGAAGATGATGCTCTCGTTGGTGCCACCGGTGCCACCGCTAGGCGGGCCCCAGGCACGGAGCCAGACGACAAGCCAGAAGTCCCCTTGACGACGCTCTTTCTGAAGATGCCGTTTCTGGCAGCTGCCGTCTTCACTTGTTTCACCGTCACAATGGTCTTTCCCGTCTTCACGGCGTCGATTAAATCCGTGTCCCAAATCGACTCGGCCATCTTCATCCCTACAGCGTTCTTGCTGTGGAACGTCGGCGACCTCCTCGGCCGTCTTTCGACCTTGTGGAAGGCCGTCTCCTTGTCTCATTATCCATTCGCCCTTTTCTGCCTGGCAATGGCGAGGCTGTTGTTCATCCCGCTGTACTTTTTGTGCAACATCAAGGGGAGAGGCGCGATCATCTCCAGCGATGTGTTCTACTTGCTGATTGTGCAAGGCCTGTTCGGATTGACCAATGGGTACTTGGGCAGTGAATGCATGATGGGCTCTGGAGACTGGGTGGCCCCGGAAGAGCGTGAAGCAGCCGGCGGCTTTATGGGATTAATGCTTGTGGGAGGATTGACGGTTGGCAGCCTACTCAGCTTCCTGCTGGGAGACATATAACGCATTGGGATGTGGCCTGGCATCACCACCCTGGGAACTGGACACGAGACATGACAAGACCATCGCGGCCGGCACTTTGCCGTGAATTCAAGTTGGAGGCACCACCGCTCATCAAATTGTGGCTGCTCCATTCAGCCTACCAGTCTGAAATGCTGTTGAACGTGGCCACTTCCATATGCGACATCACCGACATCGACTGCTACCACATCGCCGATTCCTTCTGGCATTGTTGGCACCATCAACATCCTCGCAGGTTCAATGCAGCCATTGTGACACATGGACAACAGCAACGCGACAGGTAACAAGATGGACCAACAAAAATAAAGTCGAATGCCTGAGCCTTGGATGAAGTCTAAATCGAAATTAGCATCGCAGAACGCGTACGACCCTGACCTCCGTGATTCAGTTCTTTGGTGATTACGCGGCGCTAGTGGAGGAAAGGAAAAGCAAGACATCATTTCAGTGACAGATCGTCGAAACGATGCAGTCAGGCTCGCCCCTGGACACGGACGCCCACCGGCGATCGGCGAACGGCCAACGACCAGGCGGACAAGGGAACCCTCGTGAGGGCCATTGCTGATCCCCAGACTGGCGTTCACACGCTCCGCTGTATCTTGTATCATTTGTCGAGATTTGGCCGTGTTTCAAGCCACACTTCCGCTCGGACGGGTGCAGAAAACCACAGCCCATGCTCAAGGGCCAATGGCCAACCGTTAAAAGCCAAGGCTATGGAGGGCAGAGCACGTGATGTCGGCGGGTCGGACAAGAGGACATTAAGGCTGGCCCGATCAAGTTTAGCAAGTCCGGCGCCCCCCACCCCCCCAGCGCAGCCAGGGACAAGGATAAACTACCAGATCACGGCAAGGGGCTGAAACATACGCGCCCGTCCTGGTCCATTTCTCTCCAGGTCATGGTCGCCGTGCGTGGAAGACTGTTCAAGAGAAGACTGTTCAAAACTGTCCAAGACTCAGATTTGGTATGAAGACGTTGGTGTGACTCCCCCACCCTCAGCAGTGGTCATGATCCTCCTCGACGGCGACCGACCTCAAACTTTCAGCGGCAAGCTGTCAGGTACAGAGGTGGCATCTCCGCGTCCAATCATCTAACCCAGGCTCTCAGAATAGGGCAATGACAAAGCCTCTAACCAGACAGCGTCCAATCAACTCTGGCTCGCTAATGTTTCAGCGACCAGCTCGGTCCCAGTTCGGGCTCACTAGCACCCTTCCCCCATGCCGGTCCCCGCAGCGTTACAGGCCTGCCTCCTGCGATCCTAGCCAGCCTCCGTGCCTGGTGTTGGCTGGTGTCTATCGGAGCAGGGCGCCTTCTCAGCGCGTCTCCAATGTATCTTACTCCTTCTCACGTTCCTCTTTCCTTCCATTCGTTCTCTCAACAAGCGCTTACGGCCCTACTGACTTGGTCTCTCCCCTCGTTCAGCGGCATGGACGTGTAACCAACTCGTTTCTATTCATTCACGACAATATCTCTCGCCGCTTCTCCTTCTCGGCCAGGTTATCCCAACCATCTCCCTCACTCGCTGGACGAAGTTACTCTCATTGTTGCACCACGTCCGCCACCATGTCGCCAATCGCGCTCCGGACTCCGTCCACCGCTCTTCTGGCCCTCTTCCTCACCGCGCTACCGTCGACATCTCTGGCGTCTCCGATCTCCCACCTGAACAAGCGCGACATGTCCACGGGTGCCAAAGCTGGTCTCGGCATTGGCATTGCCGTTGCCGCAGTCCTCTTCCTTTGCATCCTCACCTTCTTCATTGTTCACATCCGTCGTTCTCGACACCTAGCTGTTCTGAATAAGGAACGCGCCATCCTGGCAGGCGAGAAGAATAAAGATGGCTCCGACAAGCCAGATAAGTTTGTCCCGAACCCAAATGACAAATCGACAATGCCCCGCAGAAACAAGTCGGTCAAGGATCGGCTGATGGGTCCGCTGTACCGAGGCAGCACTATTGACTTGATGCCCGTTCCAAAGGCCCATCTGAATGGGAACAGAGATAGCAAAGCCACGCTAGAGGGCGCACACTGGGATAACGTGGATGGACAGCCATTCTTGCACAAGCCATGGGCGAATGGTGAGAGCTCGCCGAGGCCGAGTTTCAGCAGCAAGAGAGCGACGAGAATGATGATGATGATGTGAGGGGGGAGGAGAGAGAAAGGGCGACGAATGGCAGGGCGAGACCCCAGACCGTTTGTAACAAGCCCTGCCTATGAGGCTGCCGTTCTCCGTCTCGAGCGAGAAGTGACTTGGTTTGAATGTGACTGCCGGGGGGGCCTGGACCTCCATGTGTACTATTCTGTCTGCCTGGTCGTTGCAAGGGAGCAAAGAAGGATCTGTGGGCTTGGTGGCGGCGCCGGTTGGACCACTGGAGCATCGGAGTTCCTGTTTGGCTTGATCAGTCGACTGTGACCGACTATTCATCTCGTCCTGGGCGATGGTGTTGTGATTTGCGTGGACAGTCACATCATGTCGCATGGACGTAGGAATGGGAGTGTCGAATTATATACCACGGGATAAATACCATACCACGGTTAGTGGTAGCAAATGGCAACTCGAGCGTATCCACATATTGTCACAGTGCGATCCTCTATTACCCTACGCTTTACTATTGTATACCATTTCACACTACGGGAGACAAAGGCAGATTTTAATGCTGCACAATGCCCCCGTAACGCAAAACGTACTGAATGAAGATATGAAACTTGAATCTGAGATCTGGGAGACATGTGGCATACTCGTGCGGGACATGCTCTGGTTTGTCCTCATATGATGTATGGTCTTTTGTCCTGCCTTTTCTAATATGTGACGGCAACCGCTGCTCAGGTGTATCAACTTGGAACCAGATTTTACGTAAGTTGCGTTTGCATTGGCTTGGTTGGAAGAACCTTAAAAATTAGGAGAAGGTTCAGTCTTGGACTGTTTCAGCGTTATGCCTGTGTTGACCAAAGGGAAGGCTTGGAGAGGCACATCCCATGCCCAGGTCCTTGAATGCATAGTAGCGAGGCTCGACAACCTTGGGACGGATCGACGAGATAGACGGTAGGCGAGGATGTGGCAAGTTTGTTTGATCTAAGGATCTGAGACTGGGGATTGAGAAGACCCGTACATTGCTTATCACACGATGGCTCCAAATAGACGGGCAGATCCAGACAGATATGCCACGGCCAAGGTAATAAATTTTGTGGAGATTAGTAGGATGGAGAGGTACTCAGCTTCTGCACACAAGAGATAGGCATATGTAGGTCTGTATAGATGGAAGATTGAGAGTAAGGCAGGGAAACGAACATCAAACGATCAACGCTCAATGCTGTCAATGAATGATTCTCCTATAGATCTTCTCGCTCACACAAAACCTGGTCAAGTCATGTCATGAGTCATACGATCATGGGCATGGAAAGTCGTGACCAGCCGCTACCGGACATGGCATTCCAAACGTCCATGTAAAGAAGCATATAGGCGCACTGCACCCATTGCTCTCTGGCGGCCAAAGAAGGCCATTCACCTTCAAATGTTCTCCCTTCCCTAAGGTCGAACGCTCATGAGTAACCTGAATTCATGGTAAAGACAAAAGCCTCCCTCGCCTCCCACGCTTGAATGAATGGCATAAGTGTGACAGATGGAAAGAAATGGGCTTCGCGAAACACGCGGTATTAAATCCTCCAGCCGGTAAGGAGGAAAACCATCTTAACATTAAATCCGTGAGGTCTCCTTTATCAGTTCTCCAGAAGAACAACGCCGTAGCTGATTCGCCCTTTCGCGTTCGTCGAGCACCGCCGGAGTGTCAAGAAGCTGTGGGCGTGTTGCGATGATCACGGTGAATACCCCTTCCAGGGCAGAGAGTTTAGGGCTGGTGCCGTGTGGACGTGACGCCGAGTGCGTGCTGAGGTGCTTAAAAAGATATGAGTTGGTGTGGTGCTCGGGTTGAGGTTGAAGGTGAAGGTAAAGCGATCGTGAGGTCCTTGCTGTCCGAAGAATGCGTGGTTTGCTTTGCGAGCGGGTGTTCCTATAGCTCTTGAATTTGAGACCGTTGGCGAAAGGTCGTCCTGATCGGGTATGTTCACCACAGGCAGAATAACCTTTGGCTGACCCTCGCATTCCTCTTCATTGCCATGGGAGATCAAGTTCTTACACAAACTGCTTCGTGACCACTGGAATGACTTTGACATGAGAATCCTGACGTGCCCACAGGGACCAGCCGTCATGGGGTGCCTTGGTCAGTTCGTGGTCTTCCTCGGCCACCATCGGCTTGCGGGTTTGCGTTGCTCCACTGATACTCGAACCAGCGCCTGATCGAGAGCTGCCCGTCGATTGCTTGTCCGGGAACACGTTGTTGAACAACGGCTTGAGGCACGGTATGCAGGCGCATATGACACCTGTGCCCACTTCCACCACGGACCAGTTCATCGTGGAGATGGAGCCGGCGGTGACGTCGAGGCTGTTGACGTCGTGAAGGACACTGATGCGCAAGGCCGACGCCACGGTGGCGAACAAGCCGAGCATGAACAGTAAGGAGACAATATACTTTTGTCGACGAGGCAGCTTCAGCCTCCAGAAGACCGGGACCGGCAGGGTGCAGAGGAGAAAGTCGGTGAAGATGGAGAAGGAGGTGGTAAAATAGTAGAAATCTTCGATGGCGAGGCATTTCCGGGGCAACGTAAAGTCCCATGCCCCTCGGATGGGCCGGCACATGAGGATTGTCACGACAATGCTGCAGATCCAGACCATGACGATGGGTACGGCCAACCCATACATGATTCTGCGGAACATCTTCGTGGGGAACACCCGGAGATAGGAGCTGATGATGGACAGCTTGACGAGAGCGAGTGCGGTGGCGTACATGAATTGGCAAATCCAGAGCGTCTGTGACAAAGTTCAGCAGAGTTCTCGAGTAATGGCTTTGGTTCGGTGTGGATGTACCTGAACCGCTTTCTTGGTCCTTGAAATCAAGTTCACGTCTTGTGGCAGATCCCATATGTGTCTGCCGAAGCCATATCTGATGCCTGGGCCAGGTCAGCATCGCGTGCCGGTGTACCATGCTATGCCATGTACGTACCCACAATGGCCATGGTCGAAAACGCCGTTGAGAAGATCCCCGCCGCCACCATCAGATAGTCATCCACGGTAATGTGCTTGACCAGGTACGCCCTCACGAACAATCTCAACCCAATGATGGCACATGTCGCGACGATGAAGCAAATGTTGAGCTTGTAGATCTCTCCTACTTCCGAGTTGTGCGGGAGAAATGCTGCTTGATTCTGACTCATGGCGGCCAAGTGTCTTGGATGGGACTCACACGGTCAAACAAAGCAACGAGCGGATCAGGGCAATGTGTGTGTTCTTGCACTGAGTTGTGATCGCAAGCAAAAAATCGAAAGAGTTATAGTAATACACGACTCGGAAAAGACAACATTTGCACATGGGAGTAAGGCCACACTGCGAACTGGAGGGGTTTACAAAGGCTATAAGGAACGCGTCGTCTCGACGACGATCCAGTCTTCGTGGTCTGACTGCATGCATGTGGCGCTCCTGGGGTGCACCTACCACAACGTGCATATCGTGCGCCTAGGGCTCTCTCGACGATAGCTCTTCCATTCTGAGATAGTGCGGAGCAAAGGTCTGAAAACCGTTTCCCGTCGTGTGCCATGGGCCCGAGCCGGGCCACACTGTCCGAGTTCATCGACGGGGACCTGCGTGATAAGGATAGAGTCGGGTGTGAAGGCGGAAATCGGTTTAACCAAGGACAAGCGGAGAGTTGGAAGAGGCACAATATACGCGCTGTCTTAGCGTGTGATCGTGCAGCCAAAAACCTGCCGCTTGGCAGGGGTCAGAGGGAAAAGAGCGCCGTGCTGGATCCCATTGGAGGAATGACGCTTTTAGTCACCATGATTTACCGACCACAGTCGGCCAGAACGGTCCAATCCACGTCGATACTCGGTGAGCTGGAATGTAAACATGACTGGCTGGATGCACCCAGGCGGCCACGCTCAAGTCATCCATGGCCTTTGCCTAGTGGGCCTTCTCTGACCTTGCGGGGTCCAATGAGCAGGGAAAAGCCAAAATGTGTGTCGCTGGTGGAGGTCGGTCGGCCATGATAGTGATAGAACATGCCCATTCATGTGCGATATTGTTTAGAGATCCTGAACGGCCGCGTTACTTTCGCCTCGGTTGCGCTCTCGTCATAGCCCCCACGAGGCTAGATACACATTCTGACGGTAATTCAATAGTCTGTGTCGGTCTCGGGGCACACGGTCTCTCTGCTCATCCGACTGGATAAAGATGGTGATGTTGCCAGTGAAAATGGGCAGCATGCGCCGCCGCAGTCAGGGGAACTTTTTGATGCTGCGGTCTTGGCAGCATGGCTCGCCAAACCTTCCCGTGATTGAACTGAGGTTCCATCTTCAACCCCGGGACGGCGACGCTGGTCTGGAGGAACGGTGCTCTTCCACTCTCAGAGCATCACACCCGGCATCGTACATTGAAGATTCGATTTCGATCCCGACCCCATCTATTGCGAGAGGAAATTTGGGCCTGGTCCCATTGCTTTCGCCACCATCCGCGACGCGCCTGCGATGGACGCCTCAAAAGAATCCCCATTTGTCCCCGCCAGCGAACTTCCTCTCCATCGGAATGCTCCCCTTGCACCGTCTCAAGAGCTGGCATACCGCAAAAAATGCATACAACTCAAGCGGCGTCTTACCGAAATCGAGGCCAATAACGACGCCACTCGGAAGAGAATCGCGCAAGAGAAGGAGCACGTTCAGAAGATGCGGTTGCTCAGGGCGATTCTGCTGAATCACCTCAAGACCATCATGGAAACGCCGGGCAAGAAACTCACACCAGAACAATTAGAAAAGATTGGCGTCATGGCCAATGGCAAAGGCCACGAGGCAGAACTGGCAACAACGGAGTTGACGAATGAGTTGATCCGCGCTCGACCGGACGGGGAGGTCATGATCGATGATAGCTCTGAAGAAAGCGATGAAGATGAACCAGAGGTTGCTTCCCTGCGTCTCCCTGTCCGCGCCAATGCTGACCGCCTGCCAGCCTCAGGAACGACCAGAGAGAAGAAGGAGGACCAATAACTATCGAGAAACGATCATGACCACGACGACTCCCAATCATTCAGCAACCACCAGCCTGTACCCACAAGCGGCTCTCCCCAGCCTGGCTCCTGCAAGCTCCTTCTCGCCGGCGGCCCCCCGAGACCCCGCCATGCTCACATCATCATTCCGGGTCTCACCGTCGACGCCCTTTCAAGCGGCAACGCCTCCTCAGCCGTCATATCCTGTCCAGCCACAGCAATTCCCCGTCGAGCCATCGTATGGCCAACACTCTTCCCCGACTGCGGCCAGCCAGCACTTGGGCCTGTCTTATCAGGCTCCGGTGGCCGGGCCGGCGCTCGCTCCAGGTCTCGGCCAGAAGACTGTGGAAACAAATGGCCTGCCGCATCCGGCCGTGCCATCGCGGCCCGAACGACCAGCGGAACCTTTTGTTCAGTTCACTGCCCACATGCGTCCACAGCTGGAAGCCGATAATTATCCGCCCGAACAGATCCAACCCCGGATTCAGACCGAGTGGGACAATTTGAGCGCCGAGAACCGGAGTCTCTGGGACGAGAGGTACCATGAGCAGATGCGCGAGTATACTGCACAAATGGACGTCTACAAAAAGGCCACTCGACGTGAGGGAGCAGCAAGCAGAGGCTTTTCAGCCGTCAACTCCTAGGAGGGAACCATTCGAACAGTCGTCGAAGAAAGCCGCCCACTGGACCAGGAAATAGGCGGAAAGCTGCCACATTCGGTCAACTTCAGAGCACTACGTGATCCGGCCATATCTGGCCGCCTATACTCGAAGGCATGTTATTGACATCGTGTTTCGGATACGCACAGTTCGACTCCGTTGTCTTATAGACCTGCGCTCTTTTCACTCCGAGGACACCCGATTGAAAAATTCGGCACCGCGGCACGACCACGTGAGGCTGCTCTACTCACCACTGGAATATTGTCTGCCGAGCGCGGTGCTGGGACGGTGCACACAGGAAGACAGCTGACGACCACCCCTGCAGGTGTCGGGCAAGGATATCTTCCAAACCACGCGGGGCCATCCTCGTTCAAACGAGGGCCTTTTACTCGCAGAGAAGGCACGAGCCGGGATACAAGTTCTCCAGATTCCTGCTCTGGGCGCCCATGACAATGCGCTGTTGTGTAGACCAAGAAAGCGAACATGAATTGTGCACGGGTGAAAAGTGTGTTATATATCAAATTCTCAAAGCAGGGTACACGAGAGTCAGAAAATGCAGATTGGTGTCGTGCAATGCATGCTCGCTTTCAGCTATTTTGTTTCACTTTTCTCGTGTCCTATGGTATGAATCTTGCCGTGGTTGATCCCTCTTGAACACCAGTCAGCTCAGCGTGGAAAAGGGGTATCAAGTAGGTGTCAAGGATTATCAGGGACGCCGTAGAATGCGATTGTGATCGTACACTGGATGGACGAGCCTGTTGTAGGCCATATCTGCGTCCCATTGCCATTTCCTCATGCTCAACATCTCCCATCTCTGGCTCCACGTTCATGGTCATCTGGATTCCTGTCATCTCGTCGCTGGTCCTTTTTCAGTCCTCATCCCAGTTCGGATTCTGGCCCGGGGGCTTCGGTCCGCCCGCCTGCCGGGCGACGATGATCTGGTCGACACTCAACACGGTCCGGGCGGCTTCGGTGGCCAGCCGTATCGCCCAGCTCTTGCTGGCCAGCAGGTCGAGGATCTGCTCCTCGACGGCATCGAGCACGCCACTTGCATCGGTGGATTCGAGGTCGACCCCTGTGGTCCAGAAGACCTCTTCTTCCTCGGACGACGAGGATGTGCCTTCGCCACCGTCCTCTTCCTCCTCGTCCGAGTCGGACGAGGACGATGCTTCGGCGTTGGCGTGTCGTCGTTTCACTTCATTCGTATTCAGCCGTCGCTGGTGTGCGGTGTACAGTCGCGCCAGCACTTCCGTCGTGTCCAGGCCGGCGCTTTCGGCCAACGTCCGTGGAATGACTTCGAACGCCTCGGCGTATTTCCTGATCGCATACTGTGGCAGACCGGGCGTCTTGTCAGCGTATGCGCTCACGCGCTCGATCAGTTGCATTTCCGTTGCGCCTGCGCCGGGAACGAGTCTGGGGTCTTTGGTGACTGCTTTGATGACATTGACTCCGTCGTCGATGGCCCGCTCGACGTCGTCGAGGTGGTTCTGCGTGGCACCGCGAAGGACGATGGTAGCCGTGCGTGTCACAGCCGTCTCCGATTCCTGGCGAAAGACGGTCACGCGGTCGCCGCCGATCTCAGTCGTCTCGACAATGTCAATGCTGCCCATTTCATCTGGCATCGGGGCGCCGAGACGGGCGAGCGGGGTGGCGTTACAGACACGACAAAGTCTTCGGAGCTCGAACTTGGACATAATCTTGATGACGAGGATTCCCATTCGGTTGAGGTAGTGGAGGGCGAGTTCGCCAACAGTGGAGCCGGCCACGACAACGCGTAGGCCACTGTCGTAGAGTTCTTTGATGGCGGCTTCGAGCTGGTGTTCTTCGCCCTTGGAGAAGTCCATCATCTCTTTGGCGTTTTTGAGGAGAACGGTCCCCTTTGTTTCTGTTTGAGAGATGTCGATGGGACACGAGAAGACTCCGACCTTTGCTTTTCTCGCCCGTTTGACCGTGCCGTCCGGTTCGCGACCGAAAACCATTCCCTTCACAACCTGGGAGGATGACAGGTCTCCGCCCATGATCTTGACAACACGGATATTGTCGACGTTGAAGGCTGCCGGATTCTTCGGCAGCACAGTTTGGACGGCTTCGGCGATCAGGCGGGAAAGGATGTCCTCTGAACCGGATTGCTTAGAAGCAACCACTGTGCGGAGAGCTTTGCTGAGCTCATCTCGTGATCGCAAGTCGGTGACGCTATCGACTTCAAGATCTGAGACAGATCAGCATTAATGTGTCAGAATGACCCCAAAGTCCCATACCTTCGAGGCACTTCAACGCATAATTCTGCGCCTTTTCATATCCAGAGACAATATCACTGGTCTTCAAACCCATTCGGATCAACTCCTCGGCCTTCTTGAGCAGCTCTCCAGCCAATATGATGACCATGTTGGTTGCGTCGCCCATCTCTGCTTCTTGCTGCTGGCTGGCCATGACCAAGAGTTTGGCCGCTGGGTGGACGACGTCCAGTTCGCGTAGGATGGTGGCGGCATCTGAAGTCAAGATCATTTTTTGGAGGTGGTTGATGACAATTTTATTCCGCCCATAGGGGCCAAGCGAGGTTTGCACCGTCTGTGCAATCGTCCTGCAAGCATCGATCTGGACCGTGAGCATCAGAGGATCCAGTCGGAATGGTCAACCTACATTTCGGATAACGGCACCATCTTCGGCGTCGTAGCTGGTGTATCCCGGCTTGAACAAGCCTGATTGCGAGGCTTGAGGTATCGCTAGAGACATTTGGAGCGTTTGCTAGCTGGGGCACTGGTGATAGGAGGGGTTGGAGTTGGTTGTGGTGTTGGTGGCGGCCGACGTCTAAAATAATTTGTCCCAAGTTGCAAGGCTGCGGAGAAGGGCCGCCAAGGGTCTCTGCGATTCGCGACCGGTCAGGTTCAACAACAAAGAACGAAACTCACGAAAAGACATCCAACCTTGCACCATTGGACTCTGCTGCGCCTCTGCCGAGGGAGCAGTAATGCGGTGACCCGAGGCGACATTGGCCATGTGCTGTTCCGGTGTGAGGTAGCGGTTGTACAATATTCACGACTTGGGCGGGATGGCTGGGCCATCTGGAAACGACGCAGATGGCAGCGATCATTCGGACCTGGATTTGATGTCCGCTGAACCAGCAGAGCATATCTCTACCTCGAGGTACGCCAAAGACGGTCTCAAAATCTCTGTTCTCCACGTCCTCTGTTCTGATTGATGATCGAGTTCTAGTCCGTTGAGGCAACCTCCGCGCCGCCCGCCTACCGCGCCGCCCTTGAATGGCACATCATTGCCGTCGTCGAGCTCAGCCAGCACTGCCTCTCCGTCCCCGTTACGGTCCCCTCGTTTGGGAGCGGTGCGCGTGAGTCAACTGAGGGAACAAGCAGCTCGCAATGGTTCAACATTTGACTCAGCAGACACTTCTAGAATTCAATATGATGATCCAAAGGAAGGCGTGCCGGATTGGTATGTGGAAGGGCCTGGCCGACGGGTGGGCTATGACGACTTGACCGCGATCGACTGGATCTTTGAATACACCAAGGAACGTCAGCGTCGGCGCAAGTTGGTTGCGAACAGCCACGGCGTCATTGGAAGTCTCAGGCAACTGCTCGATGCGAGCCAGGTGTGGTTTGTCCTGGTCGTCACCGGTATTTCCGTTGGCTTTGTGGCTGCCGCCATCAGCATCGCTTCCGACTGGCTGGGCGATATCAAGACCGGTTTCTGCAAAAAAGGGGAGGATGGCGGGCAGTTCTACCTCAACAAACAGTTCTGCTGCTGGGGCCATGATGGTATGAGAGACACCTTCAATCTGTCGTGCGGCAAATGCTTATTCAATCTCAGAATTGGCTCAGTGCCAGGACTGGACTCCGTGGAGGGAGGCGTTGGGTGTCTCATCCGTGGGCGGAGGTTACGTGGTCGAATATATATTCTTCATCCTGTTCTCCGTGAGTGGGCATGATTTTCCGAGCGGACGGCCGACTTGCTAATTAACGGTGGTGGTGCTGTTGAGCTAGATCCTCTTCGCCGTCTCTGCCGCCGTGTTGGTCGCGTACTATTCCATTTTTGCCCGACACAGTGGGATTCCAGAGATCAAGACCGTCCTGGGTGGTTTCGTCATGAGGCGTTTCCTCGGTGGTTGGACTTTGCTCACGAAATCTGTGGGATTGGTAAGGACCGATGACATGATTGAGCTCCGCTAATCCGGCCTAGGTTCTCGCGGTCTCATCAGGTCTTTGGTTGGGCAAGGAAGGGCCCCTTGTGCACCTGGCCTGCTGCTGTGCGAACCTGATCATGAAGCCGTTTGAGAGTCTGAGTCAGAACGAAGCCCGGAAACGCGAAGTGCTCTCTGCAGCGGCCGCATCCGGCATCTCGGTCGCGTTCGGATCGCCCATCGGGGGGGTGCTCTTCTCTCTCGAACAACTATCCTACTACTTCCCGGACAAGACCATGTGGCAGTCTTTTGTCTGCGCCATGGTCGCCGCCGTCACTCTTCAGGCCTTGAACCCGTTTCACACGGGCAAAATCGTGCTGTACCAGGTCACGTACACGACGGGATGGCACACCTTCGAGCTGGTCCCATTTGTCGCCCTGGGCATCATCGGAGGAGTGTACGGGGCCATGTTCACGAAACTCAACATGTTCGTGGCACGCTTGCGGAAGTCGCCCAGTTATCCACTACGGGATCGGCCAATCTTGGAGGTGTTTTGCACCGCTGCGCTGTCGGCGTTGATCAATTATCCCAACACGTTCATGCGAGCCCAGCTGTCCGAACTGGTCTACTACCTCTTTGCGGAATGCGTGACCATTGGCAACAACGACATCTTTGGACTGTGCAAGGTCACCACGGCCGGTGCTCTGGCCATGGCTTGGTTGCTGGTCGCCGCCGCCCTCCTCGGTTTCCTGCTGGCCGCCATCACCTTCGGCCTTCAAATCCCCGCGGGCATTATCCTGCCGTCTCTGGCCATTGGCGCTCTGTACGGCCGCGCTCTCGGGGTCCTGGTTCAGCTGGTCCAGAAGCATTTCTCGTCGTCCTGGCTCTTTGCCGCGTGCGAACCCGACTCTCCCTGCGTCACGCCCGGGACGTACGCGATTGTCGGGGCGGCTTCCGCGCTCGCCGGCGTGACCCGAATGACGGTGTCGATCGTGGTGATCATGTTTGAGCTGACCGGCGCGCTTTCGTACGTTCTGCCCATCATGGTTGCCGTGATGCTCGCGAAATGGATTGGAGACGTCTTCTCGAAGCGGGGAATCTATGAATCCTGGATCCGGGTCAACGAGTATCCGTACTTGGACAACAAGGAAGACACGCAACTTCCGCACGTCTCGGTTTCCAGCATCATGACGCGGGTCGAGGAGATGACCTGCCTGGACGCCAACACGCTGTACACCATCGCGGCGCTCCAGAGAATTCTCCAACGGACATCTTATCGCGGATTTCCGGTCGTCGGCCTCAAGGCGAACGCGGTGGAGACGGTCCTCGAATCGTCGCCACCGAGCCGCCTCCAACCGTTCGAGAATACGTTTGTGGGATACATTTCACGCACAGAACTGTCCTTTGCTCTCGAGCATGCCACCAGCCTTGGCCATCATCCGCCCGGATCGGCATCGGCCTCCCCGGGACCAGAAACTCCTTGCTACTTTGCCTACCATCCCGACATCAGCCCGGGTGACGGCCTCGATTTGCGGCCGTGGATGGACCACACGCCCATCACGCTGAATGAAAATAGTTCATTTCACCTGGCGGTCACCATGTTCCAAAAACTCGGTCTCCGCTATCTTCTACTCGTTGACCGGGGTGCGCTGCGGGGGATATTGACCAAAAAGGATGTGTGGTGGATCTTGACCGCCTCGGAAGACGCCCAGAAGGCCGACCATTTTGTCGCGGGAGCCGGCCTCCTTCGCGATGCTGCGGACGACGACAACCCTGAAGACGAAATCCATGATGAGGCGAGGGGGCTTCTGCAGCATGATCGACGCGATCCACCGACTGGAAGCAGGCACGAGTCATGAAACGAACAATTATTACTATGCACGGCTCTGCTGGTCCTGGTGGTCGAGATTCCTTGACGTGGTTCATCCATTTCTCAAGTCCCTCCCCGTCAAGGAGGATTGGAGAACAATCTCCCGCGAGCGAGGCCACGCTAAGCGAAGGCCTTCCTGTCAGACAACACTGCGCATGATACTGGACGCTAACCGATCGGCTATCCAGGAGTCAATCATATCGCAATCTGAGCACAGGAGGATCATGGTCCGCCAGCTTAAATGCCACGAGGGAATTCGCAATCATAGCGATCGGCAATGCCCAGCTCGTCAGCCGGCACTTGGACGTCCACCCAACCGAAGTGCCAAAGACCCGCGTGGAAACCAACGCCGAGTGCGACTCGAGCTCTCCTGTCGATCCCATCGGCTGTCAAAAGTGATCGACACGCGCATGGTTGATCAGGCTACGGAGTGTCCATCATGCTTAGCATCATCGCGTACGGATATTAGCCAGTTTTCTCCCATCCTTTCCCTGCGTGCGGTGGCCCCACGCCGGGATCAGTCAAGAATGGTCGCATGATGGTAAAGTCCTGCGGATGATGCGAGGCGATGAGGATTGCAGGAGCTGAGCGGCAGCTTCGAAGTCCATCATGGTTAGCCAGTAGTTGCAGACCGAGGGCTTACTGCAATCATAGGCCCAACTGGATCGAGCCGCGTGCTGACAGATGCCGCAACGAGCCATGATCGTCGCTGCCACGCGCTCGCTAGCCTGTGGCATGAGCTCCAGAGCAGTGTGGTTCGGTCGGGTCCAACCTATGCCGGTCAACCTAACCCCCTGAGTTCCTCGAGCGCAAGAGACAGACGTTCTGCATGCATGCTTGAGGCCCCGGCAGAGCCTTTCTTTCGGCGGTGTCCACCACCATCAGCACCAGCACCGTCACCAGAGAAGCAATCTCTTTTTCCTGCAACAGCTGCTGCACAAAGGATCATGGCCCAAACTTTCTTGCCGACTGATCGTCTTTCGGTGCGTGCTCGGTTGGCCACCTTTCACCCGAGCTCTCTTCTCCCTCTTTCTGTGGCCTGATCAGCCAGCGCCAGCCGCTACTCGACTCGCCTCTGTTTGCCATCTGGTGATTGGAACCGTAGATAGCATCGGGGCCTTCCCGGACACGACATGAAAAGGGTAAAGTGGACTGGAGAGGCAATGATCTGCAACGTCCTCATGCACGCCCGCTGTGACCTCTGCGGCGTGCGAGGACACCAACGGCGACCAGTGGTGTGGCGGCAGCGAAACGCTGTTTTCCACATGCCGCAGTGGGGGATCGAGCCCAGAGGTCCCATTGCATCATGCCCGCTGCACATGGCACATTATTTGGGATCGCCGGAATTTGACATACAACGCCCCCAACCCTCTTTATCACCGCTTCTTTGGCGTGATTCTTGTCATCGCCACGGACCGCTCTGCAGCCTTTGGTCTGGAGACGTCGATGACGGCACGTGCATGACCTTGCCCTGGCATGATCTTTGCCACGGCGGAGGGGTTGGTGTCTAAAGAGCTGTCAGAATCAATCAGCAAGTCGGCACGACATGCACTTTTCTTCACCCTGTGGGAAATGACACGGCAACAACAAAATAATATCAAATCCAGGGTTTGGTCCCGCTAGATCAGTCAAGTTCAACGGAACAGGACCTTGCAATCTTGGCTGCCGCACTGGCCCTCTGGACTATCCTCCTGGCGGGACGGGCTGGTCGCTGAACCACTAAGGCGGAGAGTTTGAGTTACGTGTCAAGAGAGCCTTCCGAGAACCGCTCTATCGGGTTTTGAAGCTGGCTCCGGCATCTGACAGGTATCCGCTCTCCGCGAGAAGGCGGCCTGCACTCTTGTTGAGTTGATCCTTGCCATGGCATACACGAGTGGCAATGCACCATGACCTGTCACCTTGAATGAACTACTGGTCAACGCTTGCTACTGCTGCTCCTCGACGTCCGTCCGGATGGAATCATGGGTTCCCAGGAAAACTGACACAATACCAGAGTGGACGGGTCATCTGGCCAGGCGGCGTTTCATCGTCCTGAACAGGTGATTGTGAAACGAACCGCTCTTTGTGCCTTCACAGCATTCCGTCCGAACTATCGAGGGCTCATCCGCATCCGCGTACCATGTGCAGACCCGGCTCCGGCTCTGCCACCAAACTTACAATCCACCGAGAAGCAGCGGGGCGGCCGTGAACTTTAGCAGAGAGAGGAGTCGATACCACGGTAACAGGGTCGAGGCCAGGTCGTGTGCGGATGGTGGCATTCTTCAACAGCGGCCCTGGACGCCCCCTGTTCCTGATCCAACCAACCCCTGCAGCCGACCTTCTACAGCTCTGGCCCGACTGCGCGATTCTTCCCTGCAGGTTCCCGCCAGATGATGTGGGTGAGGTGTGGCACCCAGATTGCCACCTTTTACTCGTCTCTCCAGAAACGTCAGGACGATAAGCCAGGAACACCCTCTCCCAACATCCCACCCCCCTTTCAATTCTTTTCCCGGACATGGCATCGCTCGCTTTGTGGCGGCGCTGCGGAGTGTTGACTGCGGCCGTTGATCTGGCATGCTACTTGCTGCTACCGTCACTGCTAACAGCCGTGCGTGGAGCCTCGCCTTGCCGTCTTGTCCTGCTCTTGCTTGCAAGCGACGTGGGCCTAGCAGCCCGCCGACAGACGGACCAGTTGGCAGAAAACCGCCAGGCGTCGGAGCTTCAGCATGAGGTTGATAATCATCAAACGTGTCGGAACAGGTATTCCTGGTCCCTAGCGTCCGGGCTTGGGGATAGCTTTGCGCCGCGGGGAGGTTGAGGGCATCCTTAGTGGTGGCTACCAGGGGTATTCCCCGCCCAAGCTCTAGGTCGGAACCCCCTGGAACCACTCCAAGACATGGACTGACCTCTTTTTCCCCGTCCGGCATGGTTCCAATCAGCGGATGCAACACCATCGTGATCTGACGCTTGTCGACCTGGGGTGGAGTCTGGAGCAGGTCAAGCGCAGAAGCCGCTCAGAAAATCGGCCAGCATCTGCAGCTACTGTGTCCCCACCGGCTCTGCACCATGGCTTCGCAGGCACGGCGCCAGTCGAGAGCGACGTCTCTTGGAAAGCTCGCGCGCAAAGATGAGCCCCCACCTTGTGGGTTGAATGCACCAAATTGCCTACCTCGATCCCGTTGCCCTTCTTTGCAAAGCGGGCGCGATGGTTTAAGTCGATCAGTGTAACGTCTCCAATTCATATCCCCCGACGGCTAAAAGAAAGATGGACGGTCCCCACGTGGCAGCTCCTGCCTGCCCTTGGTGATCTTCCATCATCCTCCTCTGACTGGATGAGAGATTGCTTCCACGCTACGGCTCCACAACTTTTGCCTCTGGGGCGTCTCTTCCATGACCAAACACCACCGCTCTCTATCCAGCGAAGAGGTGGCACGGGAGACGACCGAGAACCTGTATGAGCTGGGCCTGCTGAACCGTCCGCGGTCCCGGTCTCGGGCCAACAGCAACAACTCCAACCAGGCCGTGCAGTGTAAGGGATTTCCTGCTACTGGATGTGTGCGTGGGCGCGGGCGTCGGTTTCGCGAAGAAAAGAGACATTGACTGACATGACACCCCGTTGGAACCACACAGACCAGCACCCGTACCACGCCCGAGCCCGTCCAGAAGGGTCGGGCCCGCCGCGTGCAGGCTCGTCGTTGGGGACGAACTCTGCCAATACCGCCAGCTTCAAGCAGTCGAGCATTTCGTCGGGCACGCTCGGTCGGCCACACACACCCAACAACCATCGTCCGCGCTCCGTGAGGGCGCCCCGATCGCCGCCGTCACCAGTGGCCAGTATCCCGGGTGCCGGGCATCCTATGGCCGGCATGCTCGACACCGATCGCTCTCGCTCCCGGCGCGAAAGGACCTTTGTGGGCGGAGAATGCGCCGCGTGTGAGGAACTGCTCGAGCATACCTTGAGAGGAGAGAGGGTGTTGCAATTCTCTTGTGGTCATGTCGCTCATGAAGCCTGCTTCTATGAATACATCCGGGACGCCGATTCGCAATACTGCCCGACGTGCGAGGCGCCGCTGAGCTTGGACTCCCTCCGAGGGGGGAACATTCTCGATCTCAGTGAGTTTTTTGAACCGGGTGTATCCCCATGCGTGACTAACCGCGGTAGCGAAACTGAGCAATATGGTCCGGTCGGTGGCGCAGAAAGAGAACGGTTCGCCGCGAAGTTCGCAAAACACTCCGATGCCTTGGGATCGGCACAATGGCCAGGATGACACTTTCAGCACTCGTGAACCATTCAACCGCACCAGTCGTGATATTTCACACCGAGACAGTCGTGACAGTCAGAGGTTGAGGATTGAACGCTTGGGCATTGGGCCTCCCCAGAATCATTCCCGCAACGACAGTGGCAACGCGTCTTCCACCGATTTCGCCCCCGAGCACACCGGTCCGGGACGAAAGCATGACTATGACCTTCACGCCATGGAGACGACCCTGCAAGGAGCGCGACTCAAGGACTCGAAAAACATGATTCCCTTCCCCACCGTCACCGTGCGAAGCGAGTTCCCGACGTTGACTCGGTCTCGCCAGCAACAGAGCTTGACGTGTCTGGTGACGATCGAAGTTCCCGAAGTCAAATGGCAGGCTCAGTTCGAAGATGTGTCCCACACGCCGCCGGCTCCGTCAGCGGCAAACAACTCCACCGCAGGCCTGCTTCCGGTTAAACGGGGACCGGAGGTCCATCCAGCGGTGACCCCGTATGAATCGGCTGAAGTGCTGGAGGAGATCACCGAAGAATTGCGCACGCGGGTGGATAACTGGCACGGCTTGGACTTTCAGCGGTAAGGATCCCCTTGGGTTTTTTGCTGGGCTGGTCGAAGCTGACGACACTAGATTTGGCAATTTACGCTTGCACGGCCTCATCCGTGTAGGCAAAGATGGAAATTCGTGGCAGGAGCTGGAATGCTACCTCTTCGGAGAAATGCTGATCTGCGTCAAAGAGAAGAAGACGGCACAGCCGCCGATGGTCACAGGATCTGGGCGCAAGCTCACCCGATGCACCTTAAAGGGGTCGATCCTGATCAAGAAGCACCTCAAACAGGTTCGGTCGTCGCCAGGTAAGAGTGGTCGAGGCCGAGTTCGACCCGATCCACGCTGATGTCCCTTGGTTAGACGATTTGATTTTGACTCTGAATTTGTCCGTGGCCGAACTGCCGACATTCCACCTGCAGTTCCAGGAAAAGAGCCAATTGGAGCTGTGGCAACGTGCTCTCCTGGACCTCCATGCACCCGAAACGCCGGTTCGACTTCCTCAGGACTATGAGCAGGATAACAATTCAGGCACGGACGAAGAGGAGTACGGCCGGCAAAACCGAGCCCTGCGTCGCGTTCCTTCTGTCGCTTCCTCATATGGTGGACCCAAATCAGCCACGACGGCGGCAACCGAATACTCGCTGCACCGAAGCCACGTGGAACAGCGCGTGCCGTCGTCCCTGCACGTCCCCGTCGACGTGGTCGTCGTCATTCCGGTCTCTTCCTCCATGCAGGGGTTGAAGATCACCTTGCTCCGAGACACGCTCCGATTTCTCGTTCACAACTTGGGTGATCGTGACCGCATGGGCTTGGTCACCTTTGGCTCCAGTGGTGGAGGAGTTCCGACGGTCGGCATGACGACCAAGACGTGGGTCGGCTGGAACAAAGTGCTCAACTCGATTCGGCCGGTGGGACAGAAGAGCCTGCGCGCGGATGTCGTCGAGGGTGCCAATGTGGCCATGGATCTGCTGATGCAGCGCAAGGCGGCCAATCCCGTCTCGACCATTCTGTTGATCAGCGACTCATCGACTTCGGAAACGGACAGTGTCGACTTTGTCGTTCAGAGAGCGGAAGCTGCCAAGTATGTCGCGCCGTGAATGGTGTTGCCGACGCCTGCTGACTCTTCCCAGGGTAGGAATCTTCTCCTTCGGCCTCGGTCTGACACACAAGCCGGACAGCATGATCGAGTTGTCCACTCGCACCAAGGCGTCGTACCTGTATGTGAAAGACTGGATGATGTTGCGAGAGTGTGCCGCCGGCATCCTGGGCGCTCTACAGTCAGTTTCACACCAGAATGTCAAGCTCAGGTTGAAGTTGCCGGAAGGATCGCCGGCCAAGTTCGTCAAGATCAATGGTGCCCTTCAGACCACCAAACGCGCCACGGGCAGGGATGCCGAAGCATCGTTGGGTGATCTGCACTTTGGCGACAAGCGCGACATTCTCGTCCAGTTGGCCATTGAGCCGGACAACTCGACGCAAGAACCGGCGCCCCAAGATGCGTGGGAATCGATTGTTTCTGGCCTGGAGGCCCTGGGCGGTTCGCTCGACAACGACGATCAACGTGTGCAGAGCATCGAAGAACTGCCCTTGCTTCAAGCCGATTTGTCCTTTGGCGATCTTTTACGAGATGGTTCCATGATGCAATTACCACGGCCATCACTGCTTGCCATCACCATGTTGCCTGCCAGTCAACGCCAGCGGCAGGGGAGCCGGCCGGCCACACCACCGATTCCGCCGCATCCGTCCATCGTCCAACGCCGGATGGAGATCTTGACGTCCGATATGCTGACCCGTGCCTTGACGCTGGTCTCCCGCGGTCAACATGAACGCGCTCATCACCTGCTGAACGAAACTCGGTCGATCCTCAAGGGCCTGGGCAAAGGTGGGCTTCCGCCTCTCCCGCCCAATGCGGCCATGGCCGTCAACAAACGACACAGCCCGCCGGTGAACAAGGGAGGAAGTCCTCGAGCCGGGACACCGGATCGGAATCGTGACCACAGTCCGCATTCAGACACCAGTACGCCGATTCCACGGACAGCCGGAGTCGACCACAACACCCTGAACGCCCTCGTCGCCGATATCGAGGCGTCCCTGGAATGGATCAATCATCCCGCTGTTTTCTCGCGTGATTCCCGGAAAGCGGTGCTCCAGGCCATTGGCGTCATCTCGTCCCAGCGAGCCTATACCTTCCGCACGGCGTCAGAATCCTTGTGGGCGGACCGAGTCGTCGGTGTCAAGCGTCTGACCGAGCAATCAAGAGAGTGGCGTGAAGTCAGCGATGACGCATTGACTGAAGAGTAATGAATGCTACGATACGAGTCCATGTACCAATCTTTGTCTCTCCCTGTGTATAGTGTCGCCATGACAGAAAGTGTATCAGCGTCAGGTCGTTGGCGGCGTGTCGAAAGCAAGGCAAAGCAAGCAATCAAGCAGGCAAGCAAGCAATCAAGCAGGCAGGCAAGCAATCAAGCAGGCAGGCAAGCAATCAAGCAGGCAGGCAAGCAAGCGAGCCATGATGAGATTTGAGAGATATCAGTTTTTATACCCTTGGTCCGCCGAGTTCGTCGGTCATTGTGGCTATTACGTATTGAAGAAGTTTTCAGCATATTCCAACATGGTATCCTATCAATTTAATCCATAGCAGACTGGAGTCTTCTACCAAACATGCTCTATAAACATGTGTCAAACCCCACTCCGTCCAGTCCGCGTACCGCCGTGTGCTCGATGGCTAATCCGGTGGACAGCTCCTATGCTCGATGATCGATCTTTTGGTGATGCTATAGGGCGAGTGTAATCAACCTGACCTTGTAGTCTGTCCCCGCATTTATCCCAAGTTATAGCGCCTTAGGCCTTGGCTAAAATTTTGTGAAATCTTGGCAGGACAGAAGGCAAACTGGATGCTGGCAGCAAATAAATACTGCCTGCTACAACAGTTGTCGCCTTCTCTCTCGATTCTTTATGGACCGTCACCGTGCCTCAGCAGCTGCACAGAGTGTGCGCAATGGAAGACATAACGAAATACTGCTCCTGGGCCGATGACCAGCTGAATTCTACGGGTTTGCCTCCAGAATTACGAACCGCCATTCTCCAGTCGAGAGGAGGACAGTATTTAGAGACCCTTGCTCGGCTGATCCGCATTTCTGGGTATTCGGACAAGCTGTTCAGTCTTTACCGACCACTGGTTCCGGAACTCGCGGCGAGATGGACAAGTCGTGGCCATTCGCTGGATCCTGGCGAGCCGCTGGTCACGCTATCGTGTATGGCCAGACTCTTACCATTTGCTCCTTATATCCGACCTCATGTCAATGAAATTCTGCAGAACAGTCAGACGCGAATTCGACTGCTCGGCGTAGGCTCTCACGAGTCCAAGTTTGACGACGGGCACCTGACCTCGTTGCTCCTGGCGTTCTTCCGCCTGCTCTCATACGATCGAGATGGGTTCAGCGAGCTCATCACACCTGTATTCTTTTCATCCTTATTTCATCATCCCTCACAGTCCACACGCTACTTGGCCGTACAATGTCTGTGCTTGACGATGCACTTCGCAGATGCCTTTGCCGAGAAGTTGCTGGCGAAGTATATTGGGTCTGAGTCCATTCCCGGAACCTGGGAAGACAAGAAAATCGACTACCGGCTGCTCAAACTCAGGGAGGAAGACAGGTGGATGAGAATTGAATCCGAGATCCGACATGTCGAAGCGCAGTGGCAAGGGGCAGAGATTTCTCCCTCACGAGCTTTGACGACTGCTGACTTCTCGCCGCAAACCGCCAGTGTTGGTGGGGTCTTGCTGCTTCGAGACGATGAGATCTTGGTGCCGCGCAGTACCTTCGTCCTGACGTCTACCGCCCGAGCGAATCTGCACGAGCTTGGAGGTTGTCTCCGTGAGCAGAAGCCCATTTTGATGACCGGCCAGGCAGGGTCCGGTAAGACATCATTGATCCTTGAAGCAGCTAGACTGCTGAACAAGCTTTCTTCAATGATTGTTCTACACCTCAATGAGCAAACGGACGCGAAGAGTCTGCTTGGGATGTACACATCCTCCGCAGATGGCGAATCTTTCGAATGGCGTCCCGGTGTCCTCACGAAGGCGGTGCAACAAGGAAGATGGGTCATCGTTGAAGACATTGATCGTGCTCCATCGGAAGTCCTGGGCGTGCTTCGCCCGGTTCTGGAGACGAGTGAATTGTTCCTGGCTGGCCGAAAAGAGCGTGTCCGTCCGAAGGATGGCTTTCGCGTCTTTGCGACCATCAGAACTGCCGGCGATTCTTCGCCGAGATCGGGCACGTCTCGCCACACATGGATGACAAACCCTCGGCTATGGTCCCATATCCACGCTACCGAATACCACACTGAAGAGGTACAGGAGATCCTCTACTCAAAATACAACCGATGTCGACCTCTCATGAACACGATCATGCGAGCTCATGAAAGCCTTTGCGACCTCTATCGACAAAATCCCCATCTGAAAGCTTTCCAATCTCGCGCGCCTTCCCTGCGAGATCTTCTGAAGTGGTGTCGGAGGACCGCAAGCCGCCTCCAGCCTCTTCACTCCGTGGGCGATTCTTTTGCCATACCAGAGAGAACCAAGCTCGATATCTTCAAGGACGCGGTCGATTGTTATGCAGGCTATCTCCCCGACGAAGAGTTGCAAGACATGGTTGCTGCTTGTATCGCACAAGAGATGGGGATATCACCACAGCACATGCGACATTGTCTGGCCGGTGAGCTGGTCGTGGTTTCCGAGACCGGATCGGAGGTCCAAATCGGTCGAAGCTCGCTGCAAAAAGTCACATCGCGTCGGCGGACAGCTCGAGGCCCGCCGTTTGCACTGACACGGCCCGTTCAACGGACATTGGAAAGAATATCTGCCAGCACTAGCCATGAAGAACCCTGCCTCCTGGTTGGTGAGACGGGCGTGGGCAAGACGACTTTGGTCCAGCATATCGCGAATCTTGTGGGCCAAAAGTTGACAGTGATCAACCTTTCGCAGCAAAGTGAAGCTTCCGACTTGCTCGGAGGTCTCAAGCCCATCACCACGCGTTCTCTCATTTTGCCCGAGGTTGAAAGGTTCAATGCACTGTTTGACGACACCTTCTCTACTAGAAGGAACGAAAAGTTTCAGATGGCGCTGTCCAAAGCTCTCGCGAAGCAGAACTGGCCACGGCTTCTACTTCTCTGGCAGGAAGCTGTCAAAATGGCCGAGCAGTTACTCACCACCCCTTCCAAAGCTCCATTGTCCCATGGCTCGGCACCCGCGAACAAACGGCGCAAGTTGGCGACAGCGGGATACGCGACGTTGCGTCAGAAATGGACAGACTTCTCGGCCACGCTGTCGCGGATAAAGACACAGTTGGACCGGGGTGACAAGAATCACGCATTTGCTTTCGTTGAAGGCAAACTGGTCCAAGCGGTCCGCAATGGCGAGTGGCTTCTGCTGGACGAAATCAATCTGGCTTCACCCGATACGCTCGACCACATTGTCAGCCTGCTTCAAGACGACGATAACGAGAGGGCATTCCTTCTTCTCGCCGAAGCAGGCCATACGGAGCGAATCATCGCTCACCCGAACTTTCGGGTTTTTGCTGCGATGAACCCGGCCACTGACGCGGGGAAAAAAGATTTGTCACTAGGGTTGAGATCACGGCTCACGGAAATCTACGTGCAATCGGGCGACAATGCCTTGGATGATCTTGTGAAGATCATCCAAACATACCTCGGAGATCTCCTGCAGTCCGACGCACGAGCTGCTATCGATCTCGGGCAGGCGTATCTGGGACTGAAGAAACTCAACCAGGAGCACCGGTTGAGTGATGGTGCGGGAGATGTGCCACACTTCAGCATCCGTTCCTTGGTCCGTTGTCTGTTGTATGTCTTGCATCATACTCCCAGTCATGGACTCCGCCGCGCCATGTATGAAGGCTTTGCGATGAGTTTCTTCACCGTGCTCAATCGAGCCTCGGAAGCCCTCGCTCTTCCTATCCTTGAGAAGAATGTATTGTCAAATGTCAAGCATCCGAAGTCGTTTCTGGCACAACAACCCAAGATGTCGTATGACGAAAAGCAGTACGTCGCTTTTCGACACCATCTTGTCATGAGAGGCCCAGAGACTCCCGATCTGCAGCCTCACTACATCAGAACGCCGTCCGTGGAGCGCAACCTACTGAATCTGGCCCGAGCTGCTTCCATGCGACGTTTCCCCATCCTTCTGCAAGGTCCGACGTCTGCCGGCAAGACCAGCATGGTGGAGTACCTGGCCAAGTTGTCCGGGAACAAGTTTGTGAGAATCAACAACCACGAGCACACGGACTTGCAAGAGTATTTGGGCAACTACGCTTCCGGAGCTGACGGCCAGTTGCAGTACCTGGAGGGAGTCCTGGTTGAAGCCTTACGCCAAGGTCATTGGATCGTACTTGATGAACTCAACCTCGCGCCAAGTGATGTGCTGGAAGCTTTGAATCGCTTGCTTGACGATAACCGGGAACTCCTCATACCCGAAACTCAAGAAGTCGTACGACCACACCCGAACTTTATGCTGTTTGCCACTCAGAACCCAGCCAGTCTGTATGGAGGACGGAAGCGGCTTTCAAGAGCTTTCCGTAATCGTTTTCTGGAACTCCACTTTGACGACATCCCCGAAGATGAGCTTGAAGTTATCCTGCGGGAGCGTGCACAGATTGCTCCTTCGTTCTGCGCGCAGATCGTTTCTGTTTACAAAAAATTGTCCCTGCAACGTCAATCAACGAGACTATTTGAGCAGCGGAATAGCTTTGCCACTTTACGAGACTTGTTTCGCTGGGCCGCCCGACCGGTGGATGATAGACAGCAGTTGGCACACCACGGTTTTATGCTCCTCGCTGAGCGCGTCAGGGATCCCGCCGAGCGGGGCATAGTCAGGAGGACCATCGAGGAGACCATGAAGGTGGTGATCGACGAGAATGTCCTGTATGGCATGTCGGCGATACCGGTATCCGTCCAGTCTCCTGGCCAAGTCGTGTGGACGCCGGCCATGCGACGACTATTTGTTCTTGTCTCGGAAGCACTGAAAAACAATGAACCAGTCTTGCTGGTCGGGGAGACCGGATGTGGGAAAACACAGATTTGCCAGGTCGTTGCAGAGGCCTTCGGCCGACCCCTCAACACCTACAACGCACACACGAACACGGAGACGGGCGATTTGATAGGGTCGCAAAGGCCCATCCGTCATCGATCGGAGCTTACGATGCATTTGCTCGATAGCTTTCGAGATTTGACGGGCCCTGTTGTCGATGGAGTCGCGCTTTCCGATCTGCATATCGAGGACTTGATTGAGCGATTCAATCACATGGATACATCAGCCTTTGACCCTGGAGCCGTCGCTCGGATACGATCGAACATCGGAGCCTTCAACTCGTTGTTTGCGTGGCACGACGGCAGTCTCGTGAGAGCCATGAAACTGGGAGAACATTTCCTGCTTGATGAAATCTCTCTCGCAGACGACTCTGTTCTCGAGCGCCTGAACAGTGTCCTAGAACCGTCCAGGACAATCCTCCTCGCGGAGAAAGGGGCGGTTGACAATCTGGTCAATGCCCAGCCAGGCTTCCAGTTTCTTGCCACCATGAATCCCGGTGGCGACTATGGCAAGCGTGAATTGTCCGCGGCATTGAGGAATCGTCTTACAGAAATCTGGGTTCCCCCCTTGTCCCAGGAGGCTGACGTCCTGCCTATTTTGACAAAGACGCTCAACTCGGACAAGGCGCATTTGGCCGAGATCATGCTCAGATTTGCCACTTGGTTCAGAGACACTTTTCACAATTTTGCCTCGAACGCGATTCCTCTGCGTGCCTTACTGACCTGGGTCGAGTTTGTCAATAGAATGACGACGCTCCCTGAAGCCCTTGGAATTGTTCATGGCGCCTTGATGGTCTATATCGACTCGCTAGGCGCAAATCCGGCCGGCATGACGGCGACCAGTCCTGTGGACGTGGGCCACGCCAGGGTGAAAAGTTTACAACATCTCCAGACTCTCATTGGCGTCGATGTCTTTGACATCATCAAAGCGACACCAGAGTTTCAGGTGAGCGAAGGCGCACTCTCTGTGGGTCCATTTTCTGTGGCTCGAACGGCCGACATGCCACGCAGCACCCCAGAGCTGGTGTTCGGAGCGCCCACCACTTTGAAGAATACAATGCGAATTGTGCGAGCATTACAAATGGCGAGGCCGATCCTGTTAGAGGGTAGCCCCGGTGTCGGAAAGACCGCGATCGTAACGGCGCTGGCGCAAGCGCTTGGAAAACAGATGGTCCGCATCAACCTTTCAGACCAAACCGATCTCATGGACTTGTTCGGTGCTGACGCTCCAATGGAAAATGAACGCATGGGTAGGTTTTCATGGCGAAATGGACCTTTGTTAGATGCCATGCAGCGTGGCGGATGGGTTTTGCTGGACGAGATGAACCTGGCATCCCAGTCTGTGCTTGAAGGTCTCAATTCGTGCCTCGACCATCGGCATGAGGTCTACATTGCCGAGCTCGACAAGTCATTTGTCTGTCACCCTGAATTTACCCTGTTTGCCGCACAAAATCCTCATCACCAAGGTGGTGGCCGCAAAGGTCTTCCAGCATCTTTCGTCAATCGATTCACGGTGGTGTACGCGGATCCCTTCCAGGAAGAGGATTTGATGTGTATCTGCCGAAACAGGTTCCCGTCCATACCAGAGAACCAGCTCGAAACCGTGGTGAGCACGATCGTCGAGGCTGAGAGACTCATCTCGAGCGGCGGAGCATTCGGCCAAGGTGCACCCTGGGAATTCAACCTTCGAGACGTGAATCGCTGGCTCAGCTTGTGTCAGGAGCAGGTCAACGTCGACGCAGCTTGCCATTTTAACACAATTGTTGCGCGACGGTTTCGCAGTGCTCTACAGAGGTCTCAAGTCGAGCCGGCTGGTAAAATACATTGCAGACAAGAACAGCCAGAGAGTTTTTACAACAACCTGACGCCGACATCTTTGCAGATCGGAACATCGTTCCTGGCCCGTGACACTGTGCTACAACGAGACCGACCAAACAGGGTGTCTATCGCGGTGCATCAACTTCCAGCTGCCAAGTCGATAATCACCGCAGTGAGCAAAGACTGGCCGGTCATATTGACTGGTCCATCTGGGTCTGGCAAGACGACAATCTTACGTTCGATAGCATCACTGGCCGGTGCCGAACTCGTCGAGTTCTCCATGAATGCTGATGTGGACACAATAGATCTTATTGGCGGATTTGAGCAATACGATCCTCGTCGGGATCTGAGCACTTTACAGAAAGAGCTGGGAGAAACTCTCCAGCAATGGATAAGTGCTTCACTTCGAGACGGTAGCACGCACCACGAGCTCGACTTCCTGCTAAGTGCACGGGAAAAATGCCAGTCGGAAAATGCCGACCATACCAGCCTTCAAAGTGTAGTCTCGAACTTGTCGAATCGCTCCCACGGCTTCGACAAGTTTGCTGAGCGACTCTCGGCCCTGGCAAAGGTTGCCGACCAGATCAAATCTCGCTTCGTCTGGAATGATGGTATTCTGATCGACTGTCTCCAGAAAGGATCGTGGCTGGTTCTTGACAATGCCAACTTGTGCAATCCTTCTGTCCTGGACCGGCTGAATTCTCTCTTGGAACCAGATGGCAAGCTCGTCATCAGTGAACAGCACAATGCAGAACAGGGTGCGCGGGTTATCGCGCCGCATCCAACCTTCAGAATATTCTTGACTGTGGATCCGCGTTATGGGGAACTGTCACGGGCGATGCGTAATCGTTCTCTGGAGGTTTTCCTCGATCCTGACCCTCAATTGGAATACGCTTCAAACACGATCAACTACGCCGATGCTTCGAGCATTCATCGGCTGCGGAGTGTCCGTGAGGTGACAGCGCCGATTTCCTCAATCCATGCTGTGGAAGCCTGTCTCGACAGCCTCTCCAACAGTGACATGAAGTTACTCGAAAGTGGCATCGGCGCAATTCCTGAATCGAACATTCATGGAGCCTTGGGGACCGAGCTAGCCATCATGAGGTTGTCGCCCGAAAATGGTCTCTGGAGTCAAATCCATGCTGCGCTGGCTTATCTCTGCTACTCCGGCGTCGTCCCTGTCTCGAGTACTGCCACCCAGCCTCAGCTTTTGACGATCAACGAACCCTTGTTTCAGCTTCGAGGAAGTGCTTCTGCCAGCCAGACAGCGGCTACACTCACCAGAGTCTGGTTTCTTGTCATGCAGCATGCCCAGATCACTGCGGAACTGACAAAGGCCGCCCAGCGCGCAGCTGTAGTTTCCCCCCAAGATATGACTCTGCTGGACAAGTCCCTACTAGTCGGCCAGAAGTCTCGGAAGAATTCCAAGGTATCCGGAAACGATGCAATATCGACATACGCCGTTCCTCCTGTCTACTATTTTGTGCAAGAGATTTGCGATCAGATCGCTGCATACTTACAGAGGGTCTTGCGGAATGGTCCAAGGCCACAAGACATTTCCGGAATTGCATCGACATTAAGTTTCTTAACAGACCTTATTTCCTTCTTCCAAGCCAAATCACTGGACACCAGCTTATTTCAAGCTTACCTCCAGGTGGCAAAGGATGTCGGCAGTGGCCTGGCCCAAGGCTTAGTGTCTCCTTACGCCAATGCGCTACGGCGCCTGGGAAGCGAGAACGTACTGAACAGTGGTCTCAGTATACAACGAATGTGGCAATCATGGAAACCAAGGACTGCCGCTACGCAGACTCAGCTTCGAGTTCAACTAACATTGGAATCACTCATTCGCCGATTTGATGAGCTGTCACCGGTTCTGCCACAGTCGAGAAAAGAATTGGCCGCGATTAGAACAAAGATGGTGCTATCACTGGAGGACAACTTCAAAAATGAGCAGCCTCAGGGAGCTATTGAAGCTCTACAAGATGCTGTCACCGATTTAGAGACACAGGCAAGCTCCAATTTCCGCATTGAAGGACATTTTGTGGCTGTGTTTGATCAGCTTTACCAAAGACTCCTTTTCCAGCACGAGAAAGATGATCAACTCGGAATCGAGTTGTTGGCCATGTTCTCCACTTCTTCTCTCCGCTCCTTGTCAGCTGCCGAAGTTGGACCATCAGTTCCTACTGCATTGGAGCGCCTTGCGTCGTTGGATGATTGTGGGGTTTCCCAATTGGAGTCCACTGGCCTGCTCCTGCTAGATCGTCTTTCGACCGTCTCCGCACAGCCCCTGGGAATGCTGAACTTCGCAAGAGAAGAACTATATGAGTTGGCCCGAACAATCTCATCACACGACCTGGATATTGGGGATGTTTTGAAGCTCATAATGAGCAATGCCCAAGTGGTGTTGGCTGGTTTACTTTCATCCCATCGTGATCTATTAACACAAGCAGGAAATGGTTGCTTTGGCGAGGGAAACACGCTTGATGTCCGCAAGCTCGCAACAATACCCTCAGCAGAAATTGTCACCGGTAACGGACAAGTGGAGGAGCTTTTCAGGTGGACCTATGCGAAACACTTACGCCCTGCAGTGCTACTCCTCACACCCCAAGACCGAGTTGACATACGCGACATTGGATCAATTCTAATCCATTTGTCGCTCGCCGGGCTGGTTCTGATGGTCCCCGATCGTCCGTTTGATCCAGCACTGTATCCCGCTCTTCTCTCGAACTTCCACGGTCTCCAGATCTCTAGTCTCGCTTCACAAATTCGAGGCTGGAGAGAATTCCATCAGCGAATCATGGGACAGGATTCATGCATGATTATTCGGACACTGGACCAGGACCTTCAAGACCTCGGGGACCCGCCTCCAGCACCGCAAGTAGTGCGGCCAACAGCTTCTGGGTTGTCCAGACTTCAAGACAAGTTCTCAAACATTTTGAGAAGTATCGTATCGATCCAGCCCGACCAGATTCTGCTTCCTCATCTGTCACAGAAAGCCGAATTAGAGCTCGAAGGTCGGCGTTTAACGAGTAATGTCAAGATCATGGTTGAACGCTTGGCCAATGTCAATCGGGCCTACGATGACTTGGTGAAACCGGTCATTTGGCTGCTCAAATGGCTTTCCATTGGAACTCAATTTCTTCTAGCCGCAAACTGCCGGAAGGAGACGGACGAATCTCCGCTGAATGAAGCTGTGAGGCACACTCCAATGCTTAGCAGCGAACCTGTTGACATCCAGAATTGGCCAATGCCAACAGCATCTCAAAACAGAGAGGTGAACTTTCACTGGTTGTCACACTGGGCTCTCTCACGGAGCGTCACTCATGTCAGCAACAATCTCGGACGCGCCAGAAGCATTCAGGAATTTCTGAGCATCATTGAAACATTCTATGTTGAATGGAAATTGCATCTCACCAGAGATCAGGATGCAGCAGAAAAACAGTCGAGATATTATACTTACCGAGGCGATACAGATGAAAATGATGAGGCAGAACAGCAAGAAATGGCCCAACTTTTTCCAAATTTCGATCAGGAGGATGGAAGGCATACAAATGTGGCCAGCACAAAATATGACGCTCAAGCGGTTGCTGTCAAGCTGGCAGAACTGCACCATCGGCTGTACACGGCCCCCAACGCCCAAGATCGTCTGCGGGAATACCTTGTCGAGGCATCTCAACTGATTCTGGTAGCGAGCACAGCTGCTACTCATGGACAGTCTCTTGTGTCCACCACTGATATTTTGCCTGCAGTGCTGTTCCAGATGGAACTGAAGAGCATCGAGATGGAAAGTGACAAGGATGCCTCCAACCTGAACATCTACACGGATACTAGTGTGACCGAGAGCCAAAAGCTCCTCACACTGGTACAATCTGTACGGGCAAGATTCCATGAGATTCAAGCGAGGTGGCCCGAACATGCCATTCCAGCAGAAGTCGGGAGCTTTTGTGACCAGATCCTTCATTTAACACTCACTGATCCTATCGGAAAACTACTCACCAAGGCAGAAAAATTGTTGGAGATCATTTCTCAATGGCAGAGCGTCGCCAGCCGCGAGTGGTCTGTCACGGCACTAATCGAAGAGCTGACAGCCCTGATCATTTCTTGGAGACGCCTGGAGTTGTTTTCTTGGTCAAAATTGTTGGAGCTGGAGAAGAGAAAACAGGAGGAGGGTGCACGAGCCTGGTATTTCATTGCTTACGAAGCCGTGATCTACAACTCAACGCAAATCCTTGAACAAGGGGGTGACATCGAGACATATTGCCAGGAACTTGCTCGGACTCTGGAGGAGTTCCTTAAGAATACCACTCTTGGTCAATATACTCACCGACTGACTCTCCTCGAGGACCTCAACAAGACGCTGGGCGAGGCGGCCAACTTTAGCCAACGTCTTAGGCCAATGTTTGATTGCGTCACCAATGTTGTTCATCACTACCGCAGATACGAACCAAACATCATGAAGAGTTTGGAGACAGGACATGCAGAGCTTGAGAGGGCCATCCACGAACAGATCAAACTCGCCAGCTGGAAGGACACGAACGTCATAGCTCTTCGCGAGAGCGCCAAACGATCACACTTCAAGCTCTTCAAAATCGTGAAGAAATACCGGGCTCTTTTGAACCAACCGATGAGCAGCCTCAAGTCCACAGAGATCTCCGTAGATGGGAGTGTTGGCGGAGATGTGATTGTTGACGGTGATCCGCCGGACCTTCTGGAGAAACTGCATGCTGCGCTGAGGAAATGCAGCCAAATCATCCCCGAATGGCACACACGGCCTGAACGTCTCACGGATCCCTTGGGCTCTGCCAGGAGTATGCGCCGATTGTACGCCGACCAAGGCGCTGACTTTCGAGTCCACCTTCAGCTGATGTCATTCCGAGATGACTTGAACTCGTCAATAAAGGAACTCAGATCACAAACACCAGCCACTCTGACTGACGAAAATTCTGCTTATGTACGCCACTTGCAAGAAAGAAAGCGACGCTTATTTGCCGAAACCCTGAAGAATATCGCTCAGATGGGTGTGAGAAGGAATCTGCCAACTTCAGAATTGAATAAACAATCTTCGACAGCGGTCTTACTGGCGCAGTCTCCAGATCTGTCGCCGCAAAGTCAGTCTGCCCTTGCCGTGGCTGCGGATGATGCTTTTCACGAACTTCTGGAATATATGCCCCAAATTCGAAGTGCGTTGTCAGAGCACTCAGACGATCTCACCGACGGCGAAGTCAGCCGTGGGGCCGGTTTGCTGGAAGGATTGCTCGCTGTCACCATACAGCAACGGGCAGAAATCGGTTCTGCCAATGTCGAAATGCAGAAACTCGAATCAAACATGTTGCTGCTTCGGTCTCTTCACGTCTATGATGCAGAAGAATATCAGCGATCCGTGGGATCTGAGGAGAAGACTCTCATTTTGCTACGACATTTGTCCTGGCTATCTGAGATTCTGGTCCTCGCCCATCGGATTCTCAGTTTCCAGTCACGGGTTGCCAAACTGGAGATCAACCAACTGTTGGAGACTATGGAAACCCACAGCGGCCAACTCAAGGATCTCATGAACGAGCTGCAGCATGTGGGGAAATTACCCCAGGGTGTAACAAGCCCGGCATCACTCGACTTAGAAGGTCGATGCTCCGCTGCTGTTGTGCAACTTGGCGACAGCCTAAGAGATTGGCAGGTCAAGGAGCCTCGCACCAAGTTTCTCCTAAGGCGAATAATTCCTTGGACCGAGAAGATAGACACACCCTCTTCCTCCGCAGCAGCTATTGAGAACGAATTATCTTTGTCAGATTTTGACCCTGCGGTCAAAGACGTTACGGACCAAGTTTTTGTTGCGCTCCAACAGCTGCCAGCTCTTCGAGAAAAGATGCCCACATCGACCGAAGACCATGGATGGGTTACCAAATCAGGAAAGTACTTGAGTGGTGTCACCCGGGCTCTACATGTGGATGCAATCAGTGGGGGAATTCAGAGCGTTCTGGGCCAACTTCAGCATCTGCGGGCAGAAGACCTCGGAACCGGAGTTTCTTTATTGCTTTTGAGTTCGCCGATACTGGAACAGTATTACCTCATCTGCAGAAGTGTCCACGAACGACACGCGTCAATCCACTTGGAAACATGCCGACTGGCAGTGCAGTTAGCCAAATCTTTCACACCGATCACGGCAGACGGGCTCTGCCGTCCCTCTGAGCTTCCGGATGGTCAAGAAAAATCAGGCAAGCTTGAGAATGGCACCGGGCTTGGTGAGGGTGAGGGTGCCGAGGACATAAGCAAGGACATTGGGGAAGATGAAGATCTGTCTGAGCTGGCTCAGAATGCGGACGCCGACCACTCGGATGAAGAGATTGACGGCGCGGAGGACGCCATTGACATGGGTGCTGACGATTTGAAGGGTCAATTGGGTGATGCTGACACGAAGACGGACGAGGAAGGTGAAACCGACCAGTCTGAAGTCGAGAATGAGGACGAGATGGATGAGGAGACTGGTTCTGTGGACGAGCTTGATCCGTCTGCAGTCGATGAGAAGATGTGGGACGACATGAAAAATGAGGCCGAGACCGAGAAGGAACTGAAAGACGACCAGGCCAAGGGCAAGAAGTCGGAGGAGCAAACCGCGTCCGATGGGCGGGGTCCGCAGAATGAGGAGGTCGATGAACTTATGGAGGAAAGAGAAGAAGAAAATGACACGGACAGTTCTGTCGAAGAGGGCGAGGGAACCGAACGCCCCGAAGCTGACAATGTGGACCCTCACCTTCAGGACCAGAAGGCTTTGGATCTCCCTGACGAGCTGCAGCTCAATGGAGAAGAAATTGAAGACGATGATGTCTCTGACGATGGCATGGACGACCTCTCCGATATTGAGCATCCAGAAGCTGGAGACGTGGATGAAACGGAAGAAAAGGAACCAGTACAGGATAAGAGCCATGAAGGGCAATCTGACAACGAAGGGGAGGAAATCGAATCTGGCATTGCTCAAGATGATGAGATAATGGAGGACCAACCCGGTGAGGACGAGGACCAGGATGAAGAAGGGGGAGAAGAAGAAGGAAGAAATAAGGATCAAGGTCTCGATACCCATGAAAATGATGTGTCGTACGATCTGGACCAGAGTCCTGGCGGTGAGTCAGGAGCAGCAAATCAAAACCACGAAACGGTGGATCTCCAAGAGAATGCTGGAGGTATGAACCAGGCCGAGAGCGAAGCCGACCTGCCTCAGCAATCTCGACCTACTCAAGCAACCGATCCGGAAAACCAAGAGCGCGGCGAGACAGGTAAAGGGACCACAGAGCGCGAGTTTGGACGCGACAGCGGCATCGAGCGCAAGCAGAACGAAGCATTGAAGAGACTGGCTGACCTGCTCGATCGATGGCACAACAGACGTGAAATCCTGCCAGCATCCAAGACGGAACGCCAACAGGGGGAAGCGGACGAAGATGACGTCGACATGGCTGATGCTGATTTCGAGCACGTGGGAGATGAAGACGAGGGCGACGCTCAAGCTCTAGGCGCCGCTACGGCAGAACAAGTGCAGAATTTGGACAAGAGCCGTGCAATTGAGGATGATGATATGCCAATCACAGATGAGACCGATCTTCCGGACGTTGCGGACCAAGAGCAGCAAGAGGGGAGCATTGCTGACAGACTCAACCGTCTTCAGAGCAGACCCAAAGCAGGCGAAACCAGAGACGCTGCTGGTGCTTTCATCCCCAGTCAAGATCAGAATCAGGTTCCTGTGGAACAACGGGCCAAGGCCGCAGAAGCAACGGCTGACAACAGTCCATCCCCTGATGTTGAGCAACAGCCTGACGTCCACCGGCAGCAAGAGACTCTCTCACCACTGACGGTGTCAGCCGATGCCGCTCAACTCTGGAACCATTGCTCCCACGTCACGCATCAGTACTCACTGCTCCTGACCGAACAGCTCCGCCTCATCCTGCACCCAACGACGGCGACCAAACTGCGCGGTGACTTCCGGACGGGCAAACGGCTCAACCTCAAACGCATCATCCCTTATATCGCATCCGGGTACAAACGGGACAAGATCTGGATGCGCCGCTCCGTGCCCAGCAAGCGCGACTACCAGATCATGATCGCCGTCGACGACAGTAAGAGTATGAGCGAGTCCGGCGCCGACCTGTTGGCATTTGAAACGCTTGCCATGCTCTGTAAGAGTCTCAGCATGCTCGAGGCTGGCGATATCTGCGTCGTCAGCTTTGGCGATCAGCAGGACCACCTCCGCGTCGCCCACCCTTTTGGCACACCATTCCGAGTGGCTGCTGACGGCGGTAGTGGTGTCGACGTGTTTAGTGCCTTTAGCTTTGCACAGAAAGGCACTGACGTGCGCAAGCTTGTGGCTGAGAGCATCACGCTGTTTCAGGACGCGAGGCTGAAGAGCACACACCAGACCAGCGCCTCGTCGGAGTTGTGGCAGTTGGAACTGATCGTCAGTGACGGGCACTGTTCGGATCATGACGCCATCCGGAGGCTAGTGCGCAAGGCCCAGGAAGAGAAAATCATGATCGTCTTTGTCATTGTCGACGCCGGGCCAGAGAGTATCGTCGATTTGAAGGAGGCGATATTTGAGTGGGAAGATAATGGAGAAGGGAGAGGAGAAATGAAAGTCAGGACCAAGCGATATCTGGAGGATTTCCCTTTCCCATATTACCTCGTGGTGAGGGATGTCATGGATTTGCCCAGCGTGTTGGCCACGGCGTTGAAGGGGTGGTTTGGGAGCGTAGTTGATGTACAGGGTTAGAGTATTAGGAAGAGGAGTAGTTTCCCCTTTTGTACACAAGAATGGCAAACAAAGAATAAAATGTGGACATTGCTGTCCTGGCATGCGCTCTAGTCAGGGTCAAAGGCTCATGCAGAGATTTGTTCATTCAGTTCTGTCCTCTGTCCAGACCCAACATCATTGTATTTTGGCATACTGGTCCTCTGGCGTTGCAAACAAGCAAGGCATGGTCAAGTTTGAGTGCCTACTTACCTTATATTTCGTAATACTGCCTTGAGGCTGAGTTGACCCAAGTTGAGTCTGAAGATGACAACTAACAGAATCAGACAGGATCGATCCTGCTCATTACGATCCTGCTCAAATAAAATGCTTCACAGAAGTCTATCCCCGAAGCAGCAGCAATCTAGAGGGTCAGCCGCACGGGCGGGCCTTCCAGAAGAGCCGACCACACGTACAGCAGCTTCAGGATCGGCTTCAACAAGCCTATGCATCCATGAGTCAGATCGAATTGGTGATGGGGCAGTACATAGAGATGAGGAGTGGTGTGAATAGCTGGAAGGGCGACGTTGCAAGGTCCACCTAAGGACCATCCACAGCGAAGAGCAAGGCAAGGGAGCACGTTGCAAATGGACGGATCTGGAAGACCGGCCCAAGAAAGAGCAGGGCTTGAAGGCGTGTGAAGTCCAGAAACACTGGCCACGTAGTTGGCCCTGTGCATCATCAGATGAACTGTTTGAGATAGGCCACTCTTTGTCACTCCAAGACGGGTTCAGACCCATTTGCAATGGGAAATGACTTTGCGGCGCCACCACAGGCCAAGGGACCCTATGGCCATTTCACTATCGTGTTCAGCTCCTGGCCTGATTCAGTAGAGATGTCGTTTCGAATCTGACTCTGTCCACGTGGCGATCAGAGCGTTTGAAGAGTTCTCTGAATGCGACGACAGGTTGTCACATGATGAACGTGCAACTAAAGCTGACTCCGGATATATCCGAGACATAGAGAATTCAACCAGTAGACGAGGTATCTATCTCATGACCAGTCACCGGTCAGAAGATTTGGAGTAACTTGCAGGTTGAGGTTGGAGTGGACCTGCTGGAGGAAAGGCGTCGTCGAAGGGAGGGGGAAGGCCGCAGAATCAAGCAAGTGGTGCTCACAGATGGTAAAGAAAGGCATGGATGGAAAGTCGAGGATATTGTTGGAGAAAGGTTCGCGGAACAGAACGGTGGGATGGCCGGCACTGCTTGTACGAGCTGAATTCCAGACGGAGGAGCGACAGATCGAACCAGATTCTGGTCTGGTGTGAACATCCATTTCACCATCCGTACCTGTTTCCTGCTTCCTTTTTATTTCTCTTGCCAGCTGCAAAGCTCTCTTCGAGAGCTTCTTTCTGCCCAGCCGCGGCGCTGACCAATTGCTTCAGGCTGTGCTTGCCAGGAGCTATTGCCCTTACAGGGTTATGCTGAATCTGCTCTCCACTCGCACGAAATGCTTCATTCGCAGCATATTCTTGGTCTGTGTTGAAGTTGACGATGTTGATTGCAGCGGCAGAAGTCTTGCCGCTTCGGCCGAACAACCGACGACGTTCGGCCTCTGAGAGATTGAGATCAGAAGCTATTGAATCTAAAGGCTGCGGACCTGCCACTTGTTCATTTGGCGCGGCGATGTCCGGAACCTCAGTGGCCTCATCAGGACCATTGTCTTCAGATAGTTCTTTTGTCTCGTCTGGTTCTTGTTCAAAGTAGTGCTCTACCAATCTTTGCTCTTTCTCCGATTCCTGACCCGCTGAGAAGAGGCTGATCTTTTTCGGGGGACTGGTAGGAGCGGGGCCGGCGGCACTGATAGGAGTGGAAGTGGCTCCTGGTTTTGAGGCTTGCATCACAGGTTTCGTGCTGCCATTCGCAGGCCTTTTCTTCTTCACATTTCGGGCCACCGAGAGCGGTTTGAACATGAAGACGTTGCCTTTGGGGATTGGCTCTTGATTTGTGGAACTTGGTATGGCTGTGTTTTTGGAAGTATTCGAGGTTATGCCAGATTCATCGCCCTTACTGGCGCCGTTACCATGTATGGTCGCATCTTGCTCTGCAAAAAATTCCCGTAATTCCGCATCTGATTCTCGGTTGAACCCAGGTTCTGCTCCAGTCTTCAGACTGAACACTTTTCGGCTCGGATGTTTGCCAGAGTGGCTCTGAATGTTGTTCTCCCGACCTCTTTTCGGTGCTGGCAGCATTGCGTTGAAGCCGCTGAATGCTCCTCCGCCGACTTTGGGTCTTTTTGCCGGGCGCTCCCCGTCTGCAGCTCCTCCATTCGTTGATAAATTCGCATCTACATCCTGAAGTTTAACTTGTATCCGGCGCGGATTCGACTTGTCGACCGTAAAGTTGGTGCTCGCGAGTCCTGTGACAGACTTTGCCACAGGCTTCTGGACCTTGATTTCAGTTCGCTCGTCGTCGGAGACTTCTGAGTCGGAATAGGCCACCAACGCCATTATGATCTGAGCCAGGGAAGATTCGCAGTCGGTCGGATGACGGTGGGGGAGCTGACTGTCTTTATGAAATTCGACACCGTTAAACACTGGGTTGTTGAACGTCATGACTGTGGAGTAGGTGGTTATTGCGTCATCACGTGACAACATCGCCTCTGACGTCTTCAGAGAAAGCTCCAGCTGGCCGCAGGCACTCATTGTTTACGAAGCTGGTTACTTATAATCCACCTACACTCCAACATGCGCCATCTCAGAATCGACCACTGAAACCGTCACCATGTTCGCGGCCAGGCTTGGACTGAGATCTGCTGCAAGGGCTGCGCGACCCACGCCGTCCAGATTATCAGGCCTTCGTTCAAAGCCGCAGCTTTCACAGCAACACCGAACCATCTTCAACAGACCACGCTATCGACGGTTTGGCGAGGAAGAGGGCCAACAGTATAGCAACTTTGGCCCCATTTACCGAGCTCAATACATATGGAGGAATTATCAGCCCATTATCCTGGTGGCCGGTGCAGGAGGCGGAACTTTCTACTTTCTCAACCTCGAAGAGGTCCCTGTCACCCATCGTCGGCGCTTCAACATAATCTCGCCCGCGACCGAGAAAAAAATCATGTCTGGAGGGTATGAGGAGATCTTGCAAGAGTTCCAAGGCAAGATATTACCAAGCAACCACCCCTACACGCAGATGGTCGCCCGCGTCGTGGAACGTCTTCTTCCATCGGCCGGGGCATTAACAGACGACGAGTGGAGGGTCCACGTTATCGATGATCCAAACCAGAAAAATGCTTTTGTGATGCCTGGTGGCAAAGTCTTCGTGTTCAGCGGGATTCTTCCGATCTGCCGAGATGAGGATGGCCTGGCAGCAGTATTGGGACACGAGATCGCACACAACGTAGCCCACCACGCCGCCGAAAGGTTGTCAAGGAGCGGCTTCGTCCTGGTCGCCGCCATTCTCACTTCATATGTGTTTGACGTTTCCGGCCGATTTTCACAATCGATCGTCGACATGTTCCTCTCGCTTCCCAACTCACGGACACAAGAAGCGGAAGCAGATCACATCGGCCTCTTGATCATGGCACAAAGCTGCTACGACCCTGAAGCAGCTGTTGGACTGTGGCAGCGAATGGCCGAAGCCGAGAAATATGCACCTCCGCAGTTCATGTCTACCCATCCGTCCAGCTACAACCGAATGGACACGATCAGAGGATGGCTCCCAGAGGCGAAAGCGAAATTCGAAGAGAGTGGTTGTAGTGTGACCAGCGGCTATGCGCGCAAATTCAAAGAAGCCTTCCAGAGTCCGATAGCCAGACGACAATTGACGGCTCATCCACCGCCGCGCTCTGCCGACGATGACTACTTTTTCTGATGCATGATATTGCTGTGCAGCTTCTCCGCTCACCTGACTCCTTCTCTCGACACCCGGGTCCAGCTCGTGATGATTTCCTCGGTCCGGTGCAAAGGGAACGAATCGGATCTTGGCAGACTCTGTTCAACTCTGCAATACACACTCCCGCCTTGGCACCAGTCAACTCCGTTACCAACGTGGTGTGGGCGGTTAGCTCAACGATGGCGTTGTTCTAGCTTCATGCCATGGCCCATGTCGACGTGGCAGGCGCGGGGACGTTTATGATCTGAGAATTAACCCTTCTACATCTCAGGTTCGTCAGTTCAACTGTACGGACAGGTTGACCTTTTCCAAAATGGCGCCTAGACCAGATGTTCCAGGGGTGGCACTGATTACAGGCTCGGCTTCTGGTATGCTCGTCTAGGCCATCGCATCGGCACTTCGTAGTTTTCTTCAAACAGACTGCTGAGATTCACGGTTCTAGGCATTGGCAGAGCCGCGGCACAGGCATTTGTCAACGCCGGCTGCACAAATCTGGCCTTGCTCGACATCAACGAGGAAGGACTCCAAACCGCGAAAAAGTTCCTCCTCGATTCCTTTGCCAATACAGATGAGCAGACAACGCTCAAGATTGAAACCTATTATTGTGACGTCTCATCACCTCAGAGTATAGTCGAAGCGTATGCAAAAGCCAGGTCGTCCTTTGGTCGCATCGACTACTCGGTTCATTGTGCTGGCATCATCCTCTTCGTTGGCCCCAGTACCGAAGTGCCGGTGGAGGCGTTTGATCGACAAAACACCATCAACTATCGCGGTCTGTGGTTGTGCTCTCGAGAAGCACTCAAGATCATGAAAGAGCAACCCCTCGACTCCGAGGTCTACCCCGACATTAAGGACACGCGAGCGCAGAGAGGAGCTATTGTCAACATCTCCTCCGGTCTCGGCCTCGTCTCCCAGGCCGGTTCCAACGCGTATTCAGGTGCCAAAGCCGGTGTCATGGCCTTGACGAGATCTGACGCGATCGACTATGTCGCGGATAGAATCCGCGTGAACGCGGTTTTGCCGGGTATAGTGGACACGCCCATCACGACGCCCAGTCCGGAGATCCGGGCCATTCTGGAGGCGGGTCCTGTGCAGAGGACGCCAATGAAGAGGTTCGGATTGGCCGAGGAGATAGCCGATGTGATAGTGTTTCTAGCGTCGACGAAAGCTTCGTTCGTGACTGGTAGCTGCTGGAGTGTGGATGGGGGGTTCCTGGCATGTTAAATATCCTAGGAATGCAGCCGCGCTCCAGAATATCCCGGACAGTGCCACGCAGAATTTCCCTAGATGCATAGCCCCCATCAAAGTCTGTCGTGCCTCCTTGCTAGACAGGTAGACCAGGAATTCTCAGTATCTGACGCAAGGAAAAAATTCCATGCAACATCATGACCTGTGCACCCATGTCATTCAAATTTGGCATCGCCTAGCTTCACTCATTCTTTCAGAGACTGCCCTCGTCTCTGCAAACGCTAAATAACGTGCGCAATGTGATTGATCTTCGAAAATGTTGAGGTCGAGGTCGAGGTCGAGGTAGCCGAAACCCAGAGGACTTAAAGCAACATCTCAGCCACCTGAGAGACCAGGACTATGTTGCGGCGACCTGCCGGTGTCCATTTTATTCTCCAGCATTTTCACATAAGTGCTGTGCGAGTTAGGAGAGGCCGAGAGACAGCTGAACAAATATCGCAGCTCCTCGGAGTCGGACCAGTTGAAACTCGCGATCGTCAACGCATCCATCAACGTGTAAGCAACTTCGAAAAGCTTTTCGAAGATGCCGAGGCCATGGACCAGCACGGCGTCGATCGACAGCTGGTTCATCACGACACACAAGTCTTTGGCGATGGTGATTGGATAGCTCGAGGAGAAGATCGGGTCGCTGGCAGCATAGGAGATGAGCCCTTGACGCATGGAGGCCTGCCAAAAGATGAGGCGCAGCCATTGATGGGTAATGAGCACGTCGGCCTTCTGGGTATCGGTCATGGCCGTGTTGTCAAAGGACATCTCATTGAGACTGTGCTGAATGGCAGCAATGTTGCTGAGGGGCTCCGCAGAGGACACGTCACCGGGTGTCGAACTCCAGAGGTCCACAAATTTGTCGTCCAAGATGGAAAATAAATTGACCAGGGAAGAGAAGCCTGTCAAGACGATGGCATCCTGATCCTCAAAATAGTCCGAGAGGAGATATGGTAGCCGCGTGATAGCCGTCGGTTTATTGCGTAAAATCGTCAAGCCGCGCTCGGTGATGAAGAGCAATGTAAACGTTCTCCGAGAACAGATGGCTTGAATTTCGGCCATGCCGACGTAGGTGGCCTCTAAATGCAAGCCTTGTTCATGAGCCATGCTAATGGCTTCTCGAAGATAGAAATAATGCGTTCGAGGCTTCTTCAATTCAAACATGGAAACACATATGTAGTAACTCGCTTGGATCGAGGCCAACGACGCGGATTCGATCCAATCACACGTTCTTCTGATGTGGAAGCACAAGTCCAAGAACTGCCTTCCCAGTTGCCATTTTTTATCCAACGTCACGTCTGACTGGGGTGCCGCGTGGAGGACGGTAACGGCACAAAGGGACAGAACAAGGATTTTGTCTTCGATCGACAACTCGTCAGTCTGTGTGAGTCTCTGCATGAAACTTCCTTCATGAATGATGGGCATGGTTGGGTAAAGGTAGGCAAAGTATTGCCGGACACACTGCGACATTAAATACGCCGACAGCCCAAATTCGGTCGCTAAACTTGAGATCCGGCTCTCAATGCCGGCGCTACCAGAGTCGCCGTGATACAACTTTGGGCCGTAGAGAGTCATTGGAGAGCTCGTTGTCGTGGGCGCTGGCGCTGGGGACCGCACCGTTCCAGTGGCCGTGGAGGTTAGCACGGCGCCAATTGAGGCCGGGCCCGTAATCGGAGTCGAAGTTCCAGGAGATGTTGTCGGGTGTCGAGGTCTTGGAGGCAAGATTGTTGATCCCGCCGTCGCACCATCATGGAAAATCTGTTGGGCGAGGTCATTTACAGACAGATAACCAGGCGAGACAGGCGTTTGGAATTGCAGTATCTCCAAGCTCTGCATCTGCCAGGCCGCCGGGAACTGAATGCCCCTCTGTGCGAAAGCCGTGTGAGCATCAGGAGAAATCTCAGATCCGTTGTGCACCGTTGAAGGAACAGATCTCGGGACGGGCGGGGGGCCTGATGTCGGTCCCAATACGTCGGCGAATTGGGATCCTATCGGAGACGTTAACGGTGAGCCTAGAGGGCTGCTGTTGGAGAAGTCGCTGTGCAGCGAAGGGATCTGTAACTCCAGCTGAGATAGATCAAAAGGAGGCAGTATCGCCTCCTGCGACGAATTCTGTTGGTGCTCGTCCCGGAGCCTCGCAATGACGGAGCCTGAGCCTTTTTTGGGACCTCGTTTCTTGCGTGCTATCTCTCTCGTACATGTCAGTTGTGACGAACGGCATCGGCTACACGATTCGACCCCGTCGCATTTGACCTTCCGCCGGCGGCACTGGTCACAAGGTGGTAGTTTTGGCGAAGCCGCGGAAGAAGCACGAGGATCGCCGACAGGTTGGTTCCTGGCCGAGGGACCCGACGGAGCCTCCTGCTTGGAGATGTTGTCTGTCATTAGTTACCCGTCCACTTGGCAGGATCTCTGTTGAGCCGGTCTGTGTCCACCGTCTGCCATGATCCAGGGTCAAACTTGGAAGGACGGCCACAGAGGAAGGGCATGCGAGGACCCAGAAACCGGGCGACCACAACCGCGGGGAATGGTCACTGGATTTGGATTGGGAACATGACATTTTATGACACGTGAATTCCTATTGCCCAGAACCATGACCGTGCAACAGTTGGGGGAGGCGCACTGAAGTGTGGCGGACAGATCCGCATGGACCCACCAGTCCAAAAACTGGGGTAAATGTTAATTAAAGGTCCAACGAGATTGGCGGCCTTCACCTCCTGACCCCCTAAGCTCTGACCACGGTGCACCATGTTGGGGATGCCGCCTTGAACCCTCAACTCCAGAGACCAGCCTCGGTAGAGCACAGAACTCGAGATCACCCTTCTCTACCGCCATGACTTCGCCTGTGCCAGTCTCCACGCCGCCCTTCAAGCTCGATGCGGGCACAGCCTTCTCGCTCACCGTGGCCTTCTCTCTCATGCCAGCGGCTCAAACCCTGGCTGCCTATGTCCTGCCAAAGAACATAGCCCGAAAATACTACTTTTTGTTCCTCTGGCACGCCTACGACTTCCTGACTCACTTCATCATCGAAGGGAGTTACCTCTACCATTGCTTCTTCACCTACATCGAGTTGGCGCCGCCGACCTTCGACTCTCCACATCCTGCGTCAAAGGGAGGCGAGTGGCAGGCCTTCTTGTACAATAGGTCAGACCGCAGATATGGACCAATATATTCCCAGGCTCCCATGGCAAGGCTTTGGCAGGTACGACTTACGAACCATCGGAAAGGAGGTCCTCGATGAGATGGCTGACAAGCCCAGGAGTACGCCAAAGCCGATCATCGATGGGGAGGGGCCGATCTCACCGTCATTGCTCTCGAAACACTGACCGTAGGACTTGCTGGTCCGGCTGCGACATATATCTGCTATCTGATTGCCAAAATTGCCAATGCCTCGACCAACGATGCCCAGGATCGGCTTCAAGCACGTCTCTGGTTTGTGGCCATCATGCTCGCCACAGGGGAATTGTACGGTGGCTTCATGACCTTCGCCCCAGAATGGTTGAGCGGTAGTACACAATTGGCGGTGGAAGATCCGGTCTATTTGTGGCTCTATCTGGTTTTCTTCAACGTCCTGTGGGTATTCATCCCGCTCTGGGTGCTCTATGTCGCGTATCAGGAAATCAGTACCACCTTTACCCGTGTTGCGGCCACCAATTCGGCGAAGAAGGACGGGTAACCGCCCACACCACAGACCCACCTCTCTGGATGTATCACTTTACCCTTGGTAGAGTTGAGGTTGTCTCAGCATGGATACGAGAGGAGCGACGTCCAAATCAGGCACTTTCACCTCGATGCTGGCGACGGCTCTCCACCCTGCGCTTTCGTACAGTTTGGATCCGGCAGGTCTGGCGTGGAGCCATGCGACGAGTTTCTCGCGATCGGCAAGGTCGACTCCCCATTGAAGCAACTTCCGGCCTATACCTCTCCGTTGATAATCCGGATGGATGAACAGGCGGCGAAGATCTGTCACGGTCATCGTCAGATGGGCTGGCCTGGCCTTTGGTCCACTTCTGACAGGATCAAGAAAGACTGACAGACGTGTTTTTTCCCTCGGATCGCACTGATGTATGCATTGCCAGATATGCGCATCATTTCGTCCAATGGATTCAGAGTTCTTGTGGGCTCGGCCACTAAAGAGTTGACATTTGACATTTGGGGCGTCTTGTGTGTCTCCGGCACCGCGACGTTGAACGACGAGTCTTTGTTTTCTTGTGCAGCCACTCGCAATGCGAACGGGTCGACCTTGGGTGTTTGCACGTAGCCGATGAACCAGTGTGCAAAGCCGATGATGCTGTCTGATGGGTTGTCTGATCCGGGCGCATTCTTACGGACGGCCTTGAAGATATAGGAATGAGGGTCTTCTAATGCTTGAGTTAATTTGCCGACAACCTCATCGTATACGGACTGCGAGCCATAACGAGTCAGAAACTCATAGAATCCATCAGGCTTGAGTGCAATGTCACTTAGATGTGCCAGTATGGGGACCTCTGCAGCGTCTGTTACTGGCAACATTTGGATGGTGTCTGCAGACATTTCGCTGCCGACAATTTCAGGATTTAAAGCGCCTGCCATTTCTTAGAGATGCGCTTCAGGGTAGATCATGAAGAACGTCCGAACAGACATGAGTCTGCGGAACTTGCATGTCTGATACCATAATATACTAAATGCGCGGTAGGGAGAGATGACTCAAGCCATGAGTCAGTCCAAGCCAGAGCTGACTGCAAGCTCAATGCAACCCTTGAGGCGCCAAGAACCAGACACAACCACAGAGACTCAACTTGCCAACGCTCAACAAACCTTGTACGATGTCCTTACGACCTTTAACCTGCTCGGTTAAATCTTTAAAGGGCATATTGCCTGTACCAGACCTCGTGCACAGATACCAATTCTAGGAGAAGCGGCAAAGGAGAGAGATACAGTGTTGACTTTTCTATTCAATCCCACTTTCGACGACGCTATATTGCTGTACCAGAGGAGATGGGTTGCTGGAGGTCGCGGTGCTATTAAGAAAGGGAATTGTCACCTTTGCAAGGAGGGAGTGAAGGCGAAAAGAATGAAAGGTACTTGAGAACGTTTCAGGCAGGGCGGCCCTATTAGCACTGTCCTTTCTTTGTTGCTAACTTTGAACGGCCTAGAATACGTTCCCGGGCTTAGCTAGACACTTACTGGCTGGTAGAGAGTGGTTGTTTGAGGGAGATATCAGGAACGCCCAGTGCGGAGCGCCACGGACTTTGACATCTCGCGAAATTCCGTTAACATCTCTCCGGCCGGGGGGAGATAAAGAGGCTGACTGATGCATGCCAAGTTCCATGCTGCTGTCTGATTAATATTGCTCCTACTACGAGGTTACCGACGCGGCTTCTAATCTTCATCGTGGAAAGTCTCATCCGAACAGACCGTCTCCTCCCTCCCAGATGCATGTTCGGGGAGCATTTCAGCCATGAGACGCTTCGAAACGTGAATCTATTCGCTAAAGAGCATGAATATATGGCCTAAATGAGAGGCTCCAGGGGTGGTATTTCAACGTGTCAAGCGATGTCCGCAGTTGGCTGACACATCTTACGCATCGCTTGAGCTCGTCGAAGGGCGGCAAGGAAGGTGTCAGTTGCCTTCTGAAGTTGGAGACACAGATGTTGTCCCCTGCCATTGATGACACCATATTGGCATCAAGGCAATGTCTGACTACTAGCACCAGGGTTGCTGCCAACGTCCCTGGGTTGGTGCCTCTGGTCTCGTGAACGAAGAATACCAGGACCGTGTTGGTCACCACCATTGGTCTGCTCCTGCTTACATCGAAGGAATCGGCAGCGCAATGACGCCGTTAGCCAGATCACCGCACTACCGTCACATTCTCTCCGCACAAGACCCTCCACATCCAGATTACATGGAACATCGGTCGGGCATTTCATCAGTCGGGCCACTTCTTGGAATCGTCAGCCACTGGGAATGGTCAGCGATACCCTCGGACACGTGTTAGGCGATCCTTTGTGGGGCGGGAATCGGCCAGGATGTGTGCATCGCTGAGTTTGGAATGATCACCCTTACGAGCGGAATGGTCTCAGGCTCCGCCGAATGAGGAGACTCGGTTGATCTGGAACCGAAGAAAAGATGGAGAAAGTGTCGCAACAGCAGCCGAGGTTGCATTCGAACCGACCTAGAGAGTTGGGAGCAGTGATCAGCATGCCGATTTACCCTGACGAAGGGGGGTAGCACCGCAGGTTCTGTTGTTTGGTACTTCCTCTTCAGTCTGGTGGTCTGCGTCAGTGGCAACAAATAGCTGGCCTGCTGCCAACATGTGGCGCCCTGAAGCTTTCCACGCCAAGGGCGCAAGGAAGCGCTGATTCGCTGCCCACAACTTCAAGGCGATCCTCCACCCATCTCCAGCTTTTGGAAAGCTTCGGTGCAACTCACTCCGTGTCACGTCCTCGACGATCATTCGTGTCCATCTCCACACGACATCCTCCTGCCTTGGGTGATGTTACAAGGGTTGCAGAAGGCATGATGCTTCTTCCATGCAACGCTCCGCTCGCGCGCTCTGTGACACAGCCAACCTGCTGTATCCATGGCCGCCCGGGCACCAGAGCCGGACTACAAGAGGCGCGCGAGGCCGTGGTCCATGACGCTGCTATTCTCTTTGACTTCCTCCTGCTCAGGACGCACCTCCCGGTCACTGTCGACCATCATGATTAGCAACATCTACTTCATCACGGCCATCGCCGTCATTGGCGGTGGCCTCTTTGGCTTCGACATCTCGTCCATGTCCGCCATGTTGGTCTCCTCCTTGTCCCTCTGGCACCCACGGGCAGTTTGCTGACCACGACCAGTATTGGTACAAATCAGTACAAATGCTACTTCAATCAAGGTCCTGACGGCCCGCCCAGCTGCTCCGGTCCTACGTCGAGCACACAGGTGGGTGGCCCCCGAACTGGCGCCCATGCTCAGTCTACTGATGCGACAACAGGGCGGCATCACTGCCTCCATGCCTGGTGGTTCTTTCATCGGCGCTTTGCTCTCTGGTTTTGTAAGTCTTGGGCCATGCTGATGCCGAGTCTGGCTCATCCAGTGCCTTGTTAGCTGTCAGATATCTTTGGGCGAAAGAGAGCTATCCAGATCGGAGCCGTGATTTGGCTTGTCGGATCGACCCTTTGCTGCGCGTCCCAGAACATTGGTATGCTGGTTGTCGGCCGTTTCATCAATGGTCTCAGCGTGGGAATCTGTTCCGCCCAAGGTAAGATGATGTGTCTCTCCCAGCTCGATCCCGACCCGCTGACCAGGATTCCAGTCTCCGTCTATGTCTCGGAACTCGCTCCACCCAGCAAGCGAGGGCGTGTCGTGGGCGCGCAGCAATGGGCCATCACCTGGGGCATTCTCATCATGTTCTACATTTCGTACGGCTGCAGCTATCTTGACGGGCCAAAAGCCTTCCGTGTGCCATGGGGTCTTCAGATGCTTCCTGCCGTGGGACTGTTTTTTGGCTTGTTCGCCCTCCCGGAGTCGCCGAGGTAGGCAAAAATGCACGGCCAGGCATTGGTCATACCAGAGACATTTGAACTCACGTTTTCATCTAGATGGCTGGCCCGCAAAGATCGCTGGGAAGATTGCCACAACGTCCTTGCTCTTGTCCACGCCAAAGGAAACCAGAGTTCTCCGTTTGTGCTGCGCGAACTCCAGGAGATCAGGGATATGTGCGAGTTTGAGCGCAACAATGCCGACGTGACCTACTTTGAACTGTTCAAGCCCAAGATGATCAACCGCACTCATATTGGTGTCTTCACCCAGATCTGGTCGCAGCTCACTGGGAGTAAGTCGGCCGACCTATGCTCCTGAAGTCTTCGCGGTCGAATCGCACCGACTGATTGTCTCGAACAGTGAATGTTATGATGTACTACATCACCTATGTCTTCGGAATGGCGGGTCTGACAGGCAACACTAACCTCGTCGCCTCCTCCATCCAATATGTCATCAACGTCGTGATGACCATCTTTGCCTTGATATTCATCGACCGTTGGGGTCGCCGCTGGCCACTCATCGTCGGCTCGACCTTCATGGCCACCTGGATGTATGCCAACGCCGGGCTGATGGCTAGCTACGGTTCGCCTGCGCCGCCCGGTGGCGTCGACCACGTCCCTGAAGAATCCTGGCAGATCCACGGTCCACCGGCCAAGGCGGTCATCGCGTGCACATACCTTTTCGTCGCCTCGTTTGCGCCGACCTGGGGCCCGGTCTCCTGGATCTATCCACCCGAGCTCTACCCGCTCCGCTTGCGGGGCAAGGCCGTCGCACTCACCACTTCCGCCAACTGGATCTTCAACTTTGCCCTCTCGTACTTCGTGCCACCGGCGTTCGAAAACATCAAGTGGAAGACGTATATCATTTTTGGCGTCTTCTGCACCGTCATGACCATTCATGTCTTTTTCTTCTTCCCTGAAACAGCGGGCAAGACCCTCGAGGAGGTGGAGGAGATATTCCTCACCGATGCCAAGCCGTGGCAGACTCATGTCCATTATCGCGACGCATTGCGGGGGGAGCATGGCGAGATCGACCCCGAAAAGAGATTGAGCTTTATCATTCACAAGGAGAACATAGAAAGAGCAAGCAGTCAGCCGACAGCGGTGGCCAAGGAGACAACCGAGCAGGCCGGTAAGGTGGAGACCTAAGCGGGGATGCAATCACCGTGGTGAGAGTGGTAGGAAGAGGGACGCACGGGTGCACCGCTGCCCGTGACGGACGAGGAGAGGAGGACTTGTGGACTCTTTTGAAGGGTGAAATTGGAACAACTTGCAGGGAAGCATTGAGCCGATTCAAATCGAGCGTCGCCGTACCAGTCAGATGGATTCTACCGGTAGAATCTAATCTCATTTTCGCACGACTGGTTGAGACTGAAGCTGGCCCTCCCGCTTACCGATGTCATTTGTGTGAGTTGCGACAAGAGCCCAAATATGCCGTGGCAGCGCCCGTGACCATTACATCTCTTCAGAAATGTTAAAGGCGAGTTCAGAGTTTGGTTGCCGAACTAGTTGTATTGAAACGACCTACACTACTATCTTTTATACGTATGTCATCGTAACTCTGGGTGCCAATCTTGACAGTTGTGCTTGAACACTAAACAGTTCCAACCTCGGCAGTCCTGGCTTTGGTAAGACTGACTGACTAATTCACTACGACATGGGATTGGTGGCCACTATGTCTCCACTGAAGATCACTCCACATCACGGAGCCACTCTGGAGATGTATTTGAAATCGAGTTCGTGTCTGTTTTTTGGTTAAGCATCTCTCTCCGTCACTGTCGTAATCACTTGCAACTATGGTCCTGACCACTACCCGTTCCTGGATCCTGGCCAGGTATCCTGACGGCGTGCCCACCTACTCGGGGCCAAGCCCAACCTTCAAGCTGGTCGAGCGTGAGCTTCCACCGCTGAAAGAAGATCAAGTCCTCGTCAAGACGCTGTATCTCTCCAATGACCCGGCTCAGCGCACCTGGATCAATAATGCCTTGTCCACCGAACGGAATTACGCCAAACCCGTCGAAATCAACACGCCAATGCACGCCCGGGGCCTGGCGGAAGTCATTGAGTCGAGGTCTGCCGCCTTGCCCAAGGGCACCATTGTACTTGCTGGTGTCAATTGGAACGAGTACGCCGTGGTCGATGCCAAGGACGTAACTCCCAGAGAGCCTCTCCCAAACGGATTGAGTATTTCCCACTACTTGGGTGCTCTTGGACCCACAGGTCTCACTGCATATTATGGTCTTGTCGTCATCGGTGAGGCCAAAGCTGGTCAGCGTGTGGTTGTGAGCGGAGCGGCCGGCGCCACGGGAAGCATGGTCGTGCAGATAGCGAAGAAGGTCGGTCTTGTCCACAAGAGGAATCCCCCCGTCCATTTTTGAACTTCCGAAGATCTGCTGACATTGATGCCTAGATCGTCGGTTGCAGTGAGGTCATTGGTATCGCCGGTTCGGACGAGAAGTGCAGATGGGTAGAGAGCATTGGTGCAGACAAATGCTTGAACTATAAGAAAGCTGGCTTCTTTGACGAGCTGAAGGAGGCCACCGATGGCTTCGTCGACGTGTATTTCGACAATGTGGGGGTAGGTGCGTCCTGGCCACTTAACCATGGAACAAACTGACGCACGAACGCTTGCAGGGTGAGATCCTCGACTTCATGCTGACGAGAGTCAAAATGCATGGGATCATCGTGGCTTGCGGCTCCATTTCGGGCTACAACTCCGGAGCTCCAACGGTCTTGAAAAGTGCGTATGGTGGAGGGAGATTGTGGAGTCCGAGCTGGCTGGCGGGCTGACCTAAGCTCCAGATTATTTTCAAGTCATCTCAATGAGACTGTCAATCCGAGGCTTCATCGTGATGGACTATCTCCACAAAGCGCGGGAAACGATCGACATCTTCATCAAAGCTCTGCAGGAAGGGAAGCTGAAGATTGGGGACGAAAATGAACAAGTCGTGCCGACAAAGTTTGAAGACATCCCAAAGACTTGGTTGAAGCTTTTCGAGGGTGGAAATACGGGGAAGTTGGTTACCAAGTTGATCTGAAGACCTTGGACATTTCGTAGCATGTTGAGTAGAGCAGAGCCAACGCTCAAGCACTCTTTTGACACCTGAACCGCAAAGTTGTTTGGCTCAATCCCGATCCAGGCACTCGCCACATGGGATGAAACAAATCCGGATCGCAGTCGGTCCAAACCCTGCCTGTTGGCATGGATATCCGTATAAATCACCGTCGATTCGCCTAGATTTTGAACTTGCTTGCACGACCCAGACAAGGATGTCGAATTCTACCGTCGTCAAAGTTGACGGTCGCCCTCAGCAAGATAGTGTGGAGGTTGGTATGATTTGCAAGATAGTGCTGGCACGACTCCGCCGCAAAAAGGAGGTCACGCAGAGTAACCGAGAGGGATCTGCTCAAGGACGACAACACTTGAACCAGCTGGTTCTCCAGTATACAAGTTATACCATCGCAAGCGGTAACCATGCAGAGCGCGGCGTAACGGCACCGGGATGCTGCTGCTAGCTAGCCATAAAGGCCATCCCATTCCTCTTCTTCATCACCGGGGCTGGCGTTCTTCTTGATCTCTTCCAACTGCTTCTGCTTCCGTTCTCTCACTTGCTTCGCTAGATCAACCCGGTCCAGCGGGCACGTGCCGTTCAGCAACAACCAAGGCCTGATGCACTCCAGATCAAAGATGTGGCTGGGATGGCATGGAAGCCGCACCAGGAGCGGGTGAGGGTCATCCACGAACGGATTGCCACAGATCGGGCAGTCTGCGTCCCGATTGACCTTGTTGATGCTCACCCGTTCCAAGGCGGCAATGTATTCTTCGTCCACACCCTTGACTTCCTTCGGTGGGTGTTCGGCCTGGCTCACCAGTGCTTCGATCATATTACCCAAGAGATCCGAGTCAGCATGCTCATTGTCTCTCTGCATGACCTGTAATGCTTCGGCGAGCGAGCGAAAGGCGGCAGACACGTCGTCCGGGACCGGCACAGCATACTCTCGGGCCCGACTCTCGGGTCGATCGGGCGTGATCTCGGACAGGAGGGCGAGGAAAGAAGAAAGGTCGGGTCGACGAGGATGGTTCTGTGACCTCGACGGGGCGTCTGTGGCATGTTCGCCTGGCATGGGTTAGTCGTGCAGTGGAGGGACGTGATCCCGAGCATACTTTCGTAGCTTGCCATGTTGACCACGGCTGGCGGGTAATGTGGGGGGAGTCGGTCAGTGCTTGAATATCAGCCCTCAGGCCAACTTCTGATTGAAAAGAGAAGACAGAGAGGATGGAAGGGGTTGCGAGAATGGAAATTGAAGTCAGTCCAGGCACAGCAAGATGGCGTGGCTTCGCTAGCGTTCAGACACACGCGAGGCTCACGATATCCACGACATCATCCGCTCTTCAAACGAACTCGGACGTTACCGGGACTCAGCTGACTCTGCGGTATCAGCTTCAATTATTTCCTCTCAGGCCAGGTGAGGAGCGCGGCGAGACGTGGCTTTGGGAGATCCGGTCGGGCCAAGCATGGAAAGTTTGAAGGTGAAGACGTCAGGCCTGACACGGAACCACCAAATCACGGTAACTTTAAAACCGACGCTCACCTCCAGAACAATGACGGCGCAAAGCTGAATGCTTGCTTGTGGTGACCATCAACCCCCTTGTCAAAATGGCTCGCCCTCCAGATCGATGACCGGACACGCGCAATCCTTGTGCCCATGGAGGCGGACTGGGATGAGATTACACGCATCGCGGTGCCTTCGTCAGGCCTGCAGGCCATCCCGACCCCGGCCACCGCTGTAACTTTTGACGATTTGCAAGAATTGGTGTGGGTTGGCAATGACCAAGTAGGTCTTGAGTGGTTGTCCCGCATCCGATTTCTTCACTGACCTTCCAGGGACGGGTCGCTGCTTTCTATGGCCCAGAGCTTCAGCGCTATGTCTCGATCAAGGCGCACTTGGACGAGGGCGCCGTCCGACAGCTCCTGGTCCATGAAAAGGGAATCATTTCTATTTCATCCACCAGCATCCATTTTGTGACTCGCAAAGGGCTGACCCAGTGGCATCTCTCGCATGGCAATATGACCGATCTGCGATGCATGAGCTCCACCAGCAGCGGCAATCAGATCCTCGTTGCCGGTTGCCAGAGCTCGTTCTTCATCGTCGACGTCGACAAAGGCCAGATTGTCTCGGAACAGCCGAGCCAGGGCCAATACACCATCATGAAGAAAGGCCGGCACATCTGTGCGGCGACCGATGATGGGAATATCCACGTCCTCAGCCTGACCGACTACTCGATCTTGAAGACATGGAAAGCTCATGCCACCGCGGTCAACGATATGGATGCGCGCAATGATTTCCTGGTCACCTGCGGCTTTTCGGTCCGACAGCTAGGCGGGACCATCGTCGACCCGCTGGCCAATATCTACGACCTGAAAAGTCTGACGGCGCTCCCACCCATCCCTTTCCATGCCGGAGCCGCGTACGTCCGATTGCATCCCAAGCTCCAAACGACCGGGTTTGTGGCGTCACAAACCGGGCAGATGCAGGTCGTGGATTTGATGAATCCGGTCAACGTCATTCTCAAACAAGCGAACGTCCAGTTTATGCTCGGGATGGAGATTGCCCCGTCAGGAGATGCGTTGATCATCACAGACAGTAATGGCCTCCTCTATCTCTGGGGCTCCCCGTCCAAGGTCCACTTTAACAACATCAGCAAGGAGACCGAATTTGCGGATCCTTGCCCACAAAACACGCCGCCCATGGACTGGAACGATGTGCCTCTGAACGCGATTGGCATGCCATTTTACCAGGAGCAACTACTTTCCGCCTGGCCGAGTCACATGGTTTTTGATGTCGGAGCGCCACCTGTCCCCACCGATCCGAATATTCTGTCATACTTGCAACCGGCGGAAATCGGGCAGTATGCGCCGCATCTCAATCCGCGGAAGCTGTTGCGCTATCAGGTCGAAGACACTCGCGCCGGTCACGCGGCGGCCTCGATCGCCACGCCCAAATTCTTGAGTGAAAAGGCCAAAGAGGCGACGGCGAATGGAACCGGCGGCCGAAAGCTCTCTGATGCGGCCGAGTCATTGGCCAGCCTCGCTCTCAATGGACGGGCGCAGACGGATGAAGAGCGGATGCTCAAGTACAGCAATGTCGAGATCAAGTACAGTCGTTTCGGCGTGGACGATTTTGACTTTCGCTATTACAACAAGACTCCTTATTCGGGCTTGGAGACGCACATCGCCAATTCCTTTGTCAACTCGCTGTTGCAACTGTATAAATTTGTCCCCCTGATCCGCAATGTCGCCATCCAGCATGCTGCAACCTCCTGCGTCGCCGCTGGCTGCCTTCTCTGCGAGTTCGGCTTTCTTTTCGACATGCTCGAGAAAGCCGCGGGACAGAACTGCCAGGCCACGAACCTTCTGCGCACTTTTGGCGCCTCCCGGGAGGCGGCCAATTTGAATCTTTTTGAACATTTGTCTCTGGCCAACGACATCCCATTTTCCACCGCCATACAGTCGGTGAATCGCTTCTTCCTGAAGCAGCTCGCCCATGACTTCATGGCCATGGCTGGAAGCACCGACGGAATGGACGACATCTTGGCGACCAGCGCTTTCGAAGCCATCCGCTGCATTTATTGCAACAATGAGACGACCAAGCCCGCGAGCACCTACGTCCACGACCTCGTCTACCCCCAGCAATACGACCCCAAACACGGCGCGAGGAATTCCGTTCTGAGATTTTCCACCATCTTGAAAATGACCATCGAACGAGAGACGAAGAACCGGGGCTGGTGCAATCGTTGCCGGAGATATCAACAATTAGCCATCCGCAAGACCGTCCGGCACCTGCCGCTGGTCCTGATGCTCAATGTCGCCTTGGCCACCCCGGCCTTGCGGACGCTGTGGGAGACGCCAGGGTGGTTGCCCTCGGAAGTCGGCATTATCGTGCAGGACCGAAATGTGTACGTGTTCGAGGGTTCCGATCTGGCGTTGCATCTGCGCAACAAATCTCCCAATCTGGTCGTCTACGAGTTGGTCGGGTTCGTGGCCGAGATCGACACGAGCGAGCGTCATCAGCCACATCTCGTGAGCATGATCAACGTCGAAGTCTCATCCACTCACCCGGCCATATCTCCCAGTCACAAAGTCTTCCCCAACTGGCACCTCTTCAACGACTTCCTAGTGTCGCCCGTCGATCCGAGAGAGGCCCTTCACTTCAACAAGAACTGGAAGATGCCCAGCGTGATCACGTATCAGGTCAAGACGGCACACGGGAAGATTGACCAGACGTGGAAAGACCACCTGGACACGACTTTGCTGTATCAGCACTACAGCATCAATGGCGTGTACCCGGCCAGTAAGTGCAGAATCTTGACGCCCGACGAACACCCGCGACCCGGAACGGCGATCGCATTGGACACCGAGTTTGTCGAGCTCGAAAAGGCCGAAATCGACGTCAAAGCCGATGGCACGCAAGAAACCATCCGTCCTTCAAAGTCAGGCCTGGCCCGGGTCAGTGTCCTGCGTGGCGACGGAGAGGGTCAAGGGGTGCCGTTCATCGACGACTATATCACCATCTACGAACCCATCGTCGATTATAAGACTCAGTACTCGGGCATCCGACCCGGTGACTTGGACATCCAAATCTCTCATCACAACTTGGTGCCGCTCAAAGTCGCTTACAAGAAATTGTGGATTCTCTTGAACCTCGGCTGTGTCTTTGTCGGCCACGGATTGGCGTCAGACTTTCGGAAAACAAACATCCATGTGCCCAAGTCGCAGACCGTCGACACCCAATACCTGTATTTGGCTCCTGGGAAGAACCGGCGCTTGTCCTTGCGTTACCTCGCCTGGGCCGTGTTCCAGGAGTACATCCAGGAAGAGACCTTTGATGAGAGCCAGACGGACGGCCACGACAGCATCGAGGATGCCCGGATGGCGCTCCGGCTGTGGCGGAAGTTCCAGGAGTATGACGATGCCGGCATTGTGGAGCAGATGATCGAAGACATATACCGAAAGGGCACCCGATATGGATGGAAGCCGCCCCCCCGGAGTATCGGAGGCAATCCACCACTGGAGGGCATGGGCACCGGGACCGCCAACAGCGCGGCGCCGAGTGGGAGAAATACTCCTGATATGAGTGGGGTCCCTTTGCCCAGCACGCCCAGCACGAAGGGCGGGGGAGCATTCAAGTTCAACGCTACCGGTGGAGGAACGTTCGTCCCGGGAAATGGTGTGACGAAGGAAAGCCCTCTACGATAGATGGGCGCCCACATTTGAAACAGTGGCCACTTGAATTGAGAAAGCGTGTGAGTTTGAGAGATATATGCGTTGGTTGGTTGGTTGAAATCACATTCAATGAATCTTAGTGTTGCCAGTCCCACGCTTGGTGATATTGCGAGGTCTCCCAAGCCATGATCACAAAGTCTCGACTGTCTGCCAACCGCCATGCGCCCTCCTAGTCGTGGAATGTTACGAGTTCCGAAACACGACGACAACGGCAGACGACGACGCTTATCTATTTGGATCAGTTGAGCTGGGCTTGCCGTGGGATACGTCAGCAAGCCACAAGCCAGACCCATTGTTGTCGCCAATGACCGCGCTCCACCTTGGCGGAACCCTATTAATAGGATGCTGATTGCTCCGCCTCTGGGACCAGCCCGCATTCAACAACATTGCCTTCAGCACACTCCTGCGCCGGACGGGGAGGCAGAGCCGTTACTTAATCAGTCTTTCCTTTCATCCTTCCTTCATTCGAATCAGTCCCGTATCGCTACTCCGTTCTTGAGGGACTTCTAAACAATTGGTCGCACGTCCCTCCCTGAAACACGACGAAACATACAGGGCATACTCAACCGCTCCACCGCTCGCTCTGCTCAACCCACTTTGTTCCTCACTCGTGCTATCGCCATGAAATCGAAGAGCAAGCCGTCGGTGTACCCGACTCTCCCATTTCACGCGATCCGGACGCTCTCATTGATCTCGGCACTCATTGTCTCTGGGATCCTCATCTTTTTCTGCTATCAGCTCAAGGTCGATGGCTACAAATTACCATGGACATTTCTGATTGTAAGTAGCGTGTACAGGAAAGAGCCCTCCGAGCGTGTGTATGCTCACACAGCTTAGGTCATGGCGGCATCTTTCTTGACCGTCATTGCCCTCGTCCTCACATTTATCATCCATGTCTGCGCGTGGCTTTCGCCGCTCTTCAACATGATTTTGAATATCCCTATTCTCATCCTATGGACGACCGGTTTTATCTTATTGGTCTGGAACATGTACGGCACACTGGCGCATTCATGCAGCAAAGCAAACTGGGCTTCGTCTGAAGGGATGATGATCTGCCGCATCTACAAAGCCTTGTTCTCCTTCGTGGTCATTGGCTTGCTGTCGCAAGTTGCCTTGGTTGTGCTGGACATCCGGAGCCGGAGGAAGCAGATTGCGTTGGGCAGGTACGACAGAATGCAAGGAACCGAGTTGAAGATGGATCCTCTGGCCCCGGATGCTGGTCTCTCACACCACGATCCACACGAGGTGCCATATGGAATTGACCAATATCGGGATCAGCCCCGGGATTATGGAAATCCTGACCATGTCAGAATGGATCGTTTTGGGTATTCTGCTCCGGTGCAGCAGACCTCCTATGATTCGGGACACTATGGATACAGCGATAGGTGATATTGACGTTGTACTGGTGTCATGTATTGAAGCGTCGATGGGATTCATATCACGAATCGTGAGGCTGTCATGTCCAATCACATACCATATAGGCGGAAGATCTCTCTGCCCATCTCACATTGCAAGGTCAATCCTCTCCCCTTTGGGAGGGCAACTTTGGAAGTCACGTGATCCGAAGTCTATCGCCGACATTCCGAGCTCCTCTGACCACACTTTACTTACGTACAATTCCTGCGCTCTGGGTAAGTTTGGCTGTAGCTGACCAGCCAGATTTGGTGACGTGGCGACCCCTACGCTTCTAGCTGGACAGTCGAAAACACCTTGCAATGTTCAAGCCCCCTCCTTTGCTACCGCTTGATCACCTGTTTCAAGGAGAACACCGAGCAGCAGCTGTCTCTTGTCGAGAATGATGTTGACACGGTCGATCTCTTTGTTCAGTGGATCTATAATAATGAAATGTCCTGCTCCTTCCTCGGAGAAGATCGTCTAATGCAGATGGTGAGCTAAAGGCAAGTAATGAATTATCAGGCAGGAAGGGTGAGCCTTCAGTTGGCTCACAATTTGGCGGACTGCATACAAGACTTCACGTTTGCCTCCTCTATCTCTCAGTCCTGAATCACTGGCCCTACATTGACTGTCTCAGGTCTTCTTGTGTCTTATTGTCGCCATGACAGACCATGCCCTCGTGGAATCCGTCATCTCTATACGATACAGTGGACCAATTTTCTGAGCAGTCAAGTTCTGTGGCATGCTTCTGCTAATTACACATGAGGGCTGTAAAAATGCAGATTGACCACTTCATTCTTGGCCGTATCACCACCCAACCGACCGATTCGCTGACTCAGAGTCTCGCTTTCGGGATCGAAGAACGGCTTTTCTCCATATATGGCTGTTCTTTTCCCCTCTCTTGTTGCCGGATCGTATCCTCCGGGGACTGCTCGGTGCGCGACAACCCTGTTGTCCCAGAAAGCAACGCTTCCGGGCTCCCACTTCCAACGGACGGTGAGATCATCAGCCGCATGGAGATGGTCGCGTAAAAAGTTGAGTGTGTGAATGCTCTCTTGCCCTTTGAGCTCGGTAATGTGGATGACAAAGCTGGGGTTATAGAACAAAGATTTGAGTTTGGTCACAGGGTGAGTCCGGACCTGGGGCCTATCTCAGCACCATTTGGCGGTCACATTCTAACATGCCACTTACCAAGGGATGTTCACGTCGCACCGGTGGACGGAATGGCATAGTGCCTCTGTTGATAGAATTGACAAAACTGTGCTAATGGGAGCGGTCAGCCTCTCGCCTCCCAGCCTCCGGGATGTCTGTCTCGACTTGAAACATACCTCAGAGCTGTGCACGGCGTGCAATCCATCGAACAATCTCTGGAAAGTCGGGCTCAACTTGTCGTACAGGGCAGTTTGGCTGGTAAAGATGGTGTCACCTCCAGTTTCCGGGGTCCTGATCAGCCGCAGCATCGTATACGCCGGAGGATTGGCTTCGAAGGAATGATCAGAATGGTAATCACCCCCCAAGTTCGCATATTCTCGAATGTCACTAATAGATCAGCAGAAGGAGACAACATCGGCCGTTGAGTGCCACCGTACTCATTACGTCCAAGGATTGTTACATGTCGAGGGTCCACTTGGTTGGGATCGCGATCTTGCTGCAAGGCGCCGTGTCAGCACCTTGGTCTCACAGAACAGATTGTTCACAGGGACCATTCAACAGAACACGGGGCTTTACAATTCCATAATGCTTGGTCAGAGCATGCTGCTGCTCGAGCGTGATGTCCTGGTCTCGGAAGAACACGACACCTCGCTATGGTCTGGTGGTCAGTATTCGTCTTCATGAGATCCATATGCTGAAGGCGTGGTCATACTTCTGCGACTAACAACGCCAGCTCGTCTTTTTGCGCGTCGCTGAGCAGGCTTAATTGTATGCCCACTAACTCGGTCCCAATATAGGGTGTCAAATGCCGCACTTGCTTGACCGCCGCCAACAACGACTTCTTCACGGGATCAGCAAAAAAAGCGCGGTCTTTGGGCGGTTCGAATTCTTTCACGGGAGGATCAGGTGCTCTGTATGAGAGCACAGCCTCGGTGATGCCCGTGTGTGTGAAACTCATTTTGGAGGAGCAAAATCGTCACGCAATGCTGCTGGCTGATACGCCCCCTGCGTACCACGCACCTTTTATAGGTAGCATCCCTCCTCTCCACTTTCCATATGACTAAACGTTCGCCTGGTATCACGTGCTGTAAATGTGGGCATGATGACCTATGATCTGCCTCGCAATTGAGCATTTATATGGCGTGATAGCCCTATACAGAAGGTCCTCTGGAGGTGAGGAAACCCTCACCAGAGGCAGCCTAGTTCATCAGCTCCATGGGACGCACTAATCACCTTGGAACTGTCGCCAATTGGTCCACGTTCTGCAGATACGCGTGATGCATATCTCCCAAACCTAATCCCAGACCCCCCGTAACATCGAGCAGGGAGGATGGATGCACCATTACAAATCTTCACCATTATATCGCTATCCTATACGAAGTAGCATCCGCAAATTCGCAACCTGGGCCTACAGAGACGTGATCAGCTTCGGTCTTTTCATTTGGGACTCATATCATGGGGATCATGGCCTGTCATTTACGAATTCGCCCATTAAAAGGGCCTCCTTTGACCGTCAACGCAGAATTGGATTACTGGACCTGAAAACTAGGACAGAATGGCGGGCGCACCACTACCTCCTCCGCCCTTTCCTGAACCGAGGCTTTCTCTCAATGACTCCAAATTGGCCGAGTTTGTCAACAGCCCGGTCGGCCAGGGAGAAGAAAATAAAGATGAAGATAGCATCGATCTTCAGAAGGAGATCTACGATACCACAGCCGTCGATCCAATCTTGACAAAGAAGATGGCACTGGTCAACAGCGCGCTCGATGAGATCGGAATGACACCCTTTCAGTGGAAGCTCTTTGCGCTGAACGGATTTGGATACGCGGTTGACTCGGTGAGTAGATGCTTATCTCTGCCCCTGTTCCTGGCCTTGTTCCCCGGTTTCTCCCACTGACCGTTCAAACTTGGCAGCTTCTGATCGTCTGCCAATCCATTGCTCAACCGGCGGTATCCCAAGAATTCGGCAATCCCAGTAAGCACATCGCCGGCGTCGCTTTGGCCTCTCAGGTTGGACTGCTCGTCGGGGCGGCCATCTGGGGCTTTAGCGCTGATGTGATTGGTCGCCGGATTGCCTTCAACTCCAGTCTCTTCATTTGCGCCATCTTCGTTCTGATCGCCGGCGGCATGCCGAATTACATATCGTTCAGTGCCATGTAAGTCGGCCCGTCCGTAACAGCACCGACTCCTTTCCAAATGATGAACCGGGAGGATCTGATTGTTTCCAGGGTCGCCATCTATTCTGCCGGTGCCGGTGGTAACTACATCCTCGATGCGACCAATTTCCTGGAGTTCCTACCTTCCAGCCATGCCTGGCTCGTCACCTTCATGGCCGTCTGGTGGGCCGTGGGCTACACCATCACCGGTCTCCTGGCGTGGGCGTTCATGAGCAACTATTCCTGTGCCCCCGACGCGACCGTGGCCGAATGTACTCGCGCCGACAACATGGGTTGGCGCTATCTTCATTTCACCTGTGGCGCCCTCGTCATCGTGCTCAGTCTGGCTCGTGTCCTGGTCCTCCGTATGCCTCACACTCCGAAATGGCTCATCTCACAGAACCGGGACGTCGATGTCATCTCCAATCTCTCGGCCATCGCTGCCAAATACAACCGTCCGTTTTCTCTCGAGTTGTCCAAGCTCGACGCCCTGGGCCGCGTCTTGTACACCGAGCAATCTCCCTTTTCTGCTCTGCGACTGAGGAAGCACTTCTCTCAACTCTTCAGTACCCGCCGCCTGGCGTACTCCACCATCGTGATTATCGCCAATTGGACCGTCATTGGCACTGTCTCGCCTTTGTATAGCGTCTTCTTGCCCTACTATCTAAAATCTCGTGGAGCGGCAACAGGGTCCGATTCGAACTGTAAGTCATTGCATTTTCTTTAGTTCTTCGAGCGTTGGAATATTTTTGAGTGAAGCCGACGAAAGTTCGTAAGCCGACAAAAGTTGGTGTCACATGTCTGAGATCTCACCTGTACGCCCTGAAGGAAGTGGTTGCGGCCTTTGGACATCTTTGCTTGAATGCGTCAGATCATCAGCTAACCGATTCGTTTCCCTCAGATACCGTTTGGCGCAACTACGCCATTAATCAAGTGGCCGGACTCGCCGGTCCCATCATCGCCGCTGTGCTCGTCGAAACCAGACTCATCGGCCGCCGCGGGACCCTCGCGATCGGGGCGTTGATCACGACCGCCCTTCAATTCGGATACACGCAGATCCGCACCCCGGCGCAGAACGTGGGCGTGTCCTCGGCTATCTCGGCGGCGAGTAACATCTATTATGGCACCATCTATGCATACACGCCCGAAATCCTGCCGGCCGCGCACCGCGCAACGGGGTATGGCATCTGCGTCGTGCTGAACCGAGTTGGCGGCATCATCGGCGTACTTGTGGGCAGTTACGCCAACGTCCAGACCACGGCCCCTTTGTTCGTCTGCGCTTCTTTGTACAGCTTGCTGGTCGTGCTGAGTCTGATGTTGCCGTTTGAAAGTCGAGGCAGGAGGACTGTGTAGCGCCGGTACGGTGTTGGCAAGGAGACTTTATATACCTACCAATTGTGTGACGGGGACTCTTTGTGGAATTGACAACGGATCCAGCTTATACTCTGTACATGGACACTCTAGACGTACTGAGGAGGGACTGGAGACCATGGTCCAACTGGGAGAACTACTTACCTATACTGACGCGTCCGTGCGAGATGTGGCCAAAGTTGTGGATAGGCTCCAATGGTGGAGCAGATTTTCCCCTTTGGTTGCTTGACATGCCAAGCCCAATGTCGCTGGAATATGGGCGCGCTTGCACTCAATGGTTTTGTGATGCTTTCCACTCCTTCATTGCCCACACATCTGGAACAACGATCATTCGGAAAAAGCATTCGCAATCTAAATACCGTCTGACGGCGGAAGATCGCCGTTTCACCTCCAACATGGCGCCGAATATGTCAATGCACAGTGTCATCGCGGTCCTTATTTTATCCACAGACACCTCCCCCGACTCCTCCCGCCTGTTTGCGAAGTACTATACCCCCCCTCACACTTCACCGACCCAGCCAAGTGTCTCCCAGCCGTATCCCACACTTAAAGAGCAGAAGGCTTTCGAGAAAGGGCTGCTGGAGAAGACCGCGAAGCAGACTTCTGATGTGATATTGTATGACAACAAAGTTGTCGTGTTTAAGATGGAGAGTGATGTCATGATCTATGTGGTTGGTGGACCAGAGGAGAATGAGATTCTGCTGTACAATGTTGTTTTGGCGTTAAGGGACACATTCAGCATTTTACTCAAGTACGACCTCCTCGAGCGCCAGCCGGTCGTACACGACCTCTAACGTGGACAGGGGCTCGACGGACAAGCGGACGATCATGGAAAACTATGATCTCGTGGCGTTGGCGATAGACGAGACTGTGGATGACGGAATCATCCTCGAAACGGATCCCGTCATGGTCGCGTCGAGAGTCTCGAAGGCACCGGCGCAAGACGCTCCGAATATGAAGAACATTGACCTCAGCGAGCAAGGAATACAGAACTTGTGGGAGTTTGGCAAGAAGCAAGGCATCGAATTTGTGAGACGGAATTTATGATCTCAGGTCAGAGTTGTTGGCATTCCACGGAGTTGAAGGAACCGCATCCGGCGTTGAGGAGCCGAACGTGATGGTCTGTGGCTGTGATGGCAGAAACATCATCCGTGCTCAGAGTGGTAGACCTGAACCTGACAGAGAGCAACGGCTGGGGAGACCACAGCCTTGCATGACTGGCCGAGTCTACCGGTCGGGCAGAAACAGAGGGGTTGCGCCTCTAATCGACGTCATATTGCGAGCCTGCAACGTAAAAGTCCATGGTCCTTCCATATATTCTCGCCAGTCTTGGACAAATATTCCGGAGTTCTAGTGACATTCGCTCTCTGAATCAAGTTTGAATATTCGCATCACCTCCATATTTGCAGTCCAGCATGAAGCAACGGTTCTCGTCGTTAGACGTCAAGGTGCACCAGTCATTTCCCACATGATCAAGGACGAGTCTAACCAGAGCCCTCTTCCAGGTCATAGCGCGCGAACTTTCTGCCTCACTCGTTTCCCTGCGCGTTGCGAATATCTACGACCTCTCTAGCCGAATCTTCCTGGTCAAACTGGCCAAACCGGGACGTCGAGAGCAGCTACTCATCGACTCGGGCTTCCGATGCCACTTGACGTCGTTCTCTCGCACCGCGGCTGCTGCACCCTCAGCGTTTGTCAGCCGTTTGCGCAAATATCTCAAAAGTCGTCGTGTCACCAGCGTCAGCCAGGTGGGCACAGATCGCGTGATCGAGATCACATTCAGTGAGGGCCAGTATCGACTCTTTCTCGAGTTTTTTGCCGCCGGGAACATCATCCTCACAGACGCGGGACTCAATGTGCTGGCGCTGCTGCGCCAGGTTAGTGAGGGCGACGAGGATGTGGATGTGCGATTGGGCGGGAAATACACTCTGGAGGCGAAGCAGAATTTCCACGGGATCCCACCGGTGACGCGAGATAGAGTCCGAGATGCGCTGCTGGAGGCCCAGGAGAGGACCAGGGCTGCGAATGAAGTGGGTGGCAAGAAGGCGAAAAGAGCCAAAGGAGGCAACGATCTTAAAAAGGCGCTCAATGCGAGGTTTCCTGAGTATCCGGTTCATCTGCTGGAGCACGTGTTCAATCAGGCAGGACTGGACACGAGTGCCAAAGTTGAAGATGTGCTCGACAAAGACGAGATGATGAGCAAGGTGATCGAGGCTCTGGGGGCGGCAGGCGGTGTACTCAAGAGCCTGGACTCTCCACAGACGAAAGGCTACATCATCGCAAAGGTGAAAGATGCCGCAAAGGCCGGCCCGGTCACACAAACTCCTTCACGAGATGCTCTTTTATACGACGACTTCCATCCGTTTCGTCCCTCTCAGTTCGAAAACAAACGAGATATATACATCCTAGAATTCGACGGCTTCAACCGCGCGGTGGACGAGTTCTATTCTTCTATAGAGTCACAAAGGCTTGAGTCGCGACTGACCGAGCGTGAAGAAGCAGCGAAGCGAAAGCTGCAGACAGCCAAAGACGAGCACGAAAAGAGATTGGGCGCGTTGCAACAGGCGCAGGAAATCCACATCAGAAAGGCACAAGCGATCGAGGCCAACACCCATCGGGTGGAGGAAGCTTGTGCCGCTGTTAATGGCCTAGTCGGCCAGGGCATGGACTGGGTGGATATCGGCAAGTTGATCGAAAATGAGCAGCATCGGGGCAACGTTGTGGCGCAGATGATTAAACTGCCGCTGAAATTGGAGGAGAACACGGTGACGTTGTTGCTTGATGAGCCAGGCGCAGAGGAAGAAGACGAGGATGGAAACAGTGAGGCCGAAGACAGAACCGATGACGAGGTCGAGTCCGAAGACGCCGAGGCCGCCCCGGTGACGGGATCCAGGCCCACGGGTCCTTCAAGGGACACACGGTTAGCCATCGACATCGACCTGGCCCTGTCCCCATGGGCCAACGCGCGGCAGTACTACGAGCAGAAAAAGAGCGCCGCTGTCAAAGAGCAGAAGACGATCCAGGCGTCGACGAGAGCGCTCAAGTCAACGGAGAAGAAGATCGAGGCGGACTTGAAGAAAGGCCTGAAACAGGAAAAAGCCGGGCTGAGGCCGGCACGGAAGCAGTTCTGGTTCGAGAAGTTCTGGTACTTTGTCTCCAGCGACGGATACCTTGTGATTGGCGGCAAAGATGCGCAGCAGAACGAACTTTTATACCGCCGACACCTGAAAAAGGGCGATGTGTATGTGCATGCGGACTTGCAAGGCGCGAGCAGCGTGATCGTGAAGAACAATCCGCAGACGCCGGATGCGCCAATCCCGCCCTCGACGCTGTCACAGGCAGGGGCTTTGACGGTATGCACCAGCAGTGCGTGGGACTCCAAGGCGGTGATGGCTGCTTGGTGGGTCAATGCGGATCAAGTGAGCAAGACCGCGCCGACGGGGGAGTATCTGACCATCGGTGGCTTTGTCGTGAGGGGGAAAAAGAACTTTTTGCCTCCGAGTCAGTTGTTGCTTGGGTTTGGAGTGATGTGGCTGATCAGCGAAGAGAGCAGGGTGAACCATGGCAAGCATCGGCTGGCAAGGACGGAAAGTGTAACAGGGAGCGAGACGGAAGCACTGGTAAATGATGCCCAAGATTTGTCAATTGAAGATGAAAAAGGAGAAAATAGCGCAGCTGACGGAGGGAAATCCGGACCAGTGCCGGGTGTGGAAGATGCTGGACAAGACGCGGAGACCAAGGTCCACAAAGACATTGATGTACTGGACAAGTTTGAAGATGATTCGGAGGAAGAGGAGGATGATCGAGCTTCAACATCCTCGTCAGACGCGGAGGTCCAACGCTCGAACCCTCTACAAACGAATGGTGCCACCGAGCAGAACAAGGCAGACACACCAGAAGTGGAGGTCCAATCAGAACCGGACTCGGACCGCGATTCAGACCAAGTCAACGATGACGGACGTCGACTGGCAGAAGACTCTTCGCGGCCTTCCACACCCGCATCGTTCATCCAGACAGCAGCTCAATCCAAGACGCCACCAGCGTCAAAGTCTAAGCAGCTCGTGCGAGGAAAACGCGGCAAAGCAAAGAAAGCGGCGAAAAAGTACGCCGAGCAGGATGAAGAAGACCGCGCACTGGCGATGCTCCTGCTCGGGTCGAACAAGACCACTGAGAGGAAGGAGAAGACCGAGGCGGAGAAGAAGGCAAGAGAGGAGAAGGCCCAGGCGGACAGGGAGAGGAGGCGGGCGCAACATGCACGAGCGGCCGAGGCTGAGCGGCTACGGCAAGAGAGGCTGGAAAGAGGTGGTGATGTAGGGGAAGAAGGGGATGGCGATGCCGAGGTGGATACGGAGCAGATGGAGCAGGAAAGGAAAGAGCACATGAATATTGACTTGCTCGTGCCCGTCGCCGAGCCGGGAGACGAGCTGATAGCGGCGCTGCCGGTGTGCGCGCCGTGGGGCGCCTTGGGCAGGTGTAAGTATAAGGTCAAGTTGCAGCCTGGGAATGTGAAGAAGGGAAAGGCGATCAAGGAGATTGTGGGATGGTGGACGGCTTTGGGGGCCAGAGGGAGCAAGGTTGTTGACGAGTCCAATCGGGATAAAGAGAGAGTGTGGGCGAGAGAGTTGGAGCTGTTGAAGGCGTGGAGGGTCGAGGAGATCGTGGGGGTGTTGCCGGTCAAAGGGGTGAGGATCGTACAGGGTGGTGGATTTGGTGGCGGTGTCGGAGGAGGCGGAGGAGGCGCTGGAGGAGGAAGCGGCGGGAGGAAAGGCGCTGGTCGAGGTGGTGGCAGCGGAACGACAGGCAAGGGAAGTAAGAAGGTGAGATGATAAGATGCTGGAGATGGGCATGGAAATGCATGCAGACGAATCGAGCCAAGGATCGAGGGCTAATGACAGCCTGTTCCATTGATTTTCCCATCGTCAAGACTGGGCCACATTGCGATGAGGCCGCCATACTAATCAGCTCAAGATAGGCAAACCTGAAACTGGTAGAGGCTTGACCTGACTCTCGTCGTGATATCTGCGATGACCATCAAAGACGGGTAAGGAATACTCGGGTATTTAGACTGTTTGAACGAACTGTGTCTTCTGTATTGAATAGCCGACGAAGATGGGGAGAAATGCTCCGAATCGTGGTTTCGAGCAATTGTAGCGGACAGGACAAGGCTGTTGAAGGCATAATATATCGGCGTCTATTTTGGTCTCTCCTGCCTTTCTCTAGCGGGGCATGTACTCCAAGTCATTGAGACATCCGCCGTGCCATCTGCGGTGTTACCATGGTTCTCTAATTGGTCAATCACTCGTCTATCCTTTCAGCTGCCGCTTTTTCAATACGATCGGCTACAGCATCTCTGATGTCGGAATCCAACTCTGGCTCGATGCTGTCGCTCTTTCCTCTTGGCTGACGTCTTTGTTGGTCCAAAGTCAAAGGTACGGACTCGGCGAATATGTAGTCGCACTGCAAGTCGTCGAAGAGGCGGAGGATGCCGAAGAGGAAATGTGCAAGAGTCATGATGTCAGGTCCGAGATGGGCATCATAGAGGATGAGGTTGTGACGTCGCTGCTCGTCCTGGTCATACGTGGCTGTGGAGACGACGGCGCGATAGGGAGATTGCAACAGGATCGGCGGAGGATTGTCGTGGGCTGTAGACACGGGTAAACCAGCGAAGGGGGCCCAACGGCAGGAGATGATGCCGATTTTCAACGGCTTTCCGGCGGAGGAAATCAGCTCCTGTAACACTTGGGACGGTCGTTGCGCGGCGACGGCGGTGTCGGAGAAAAGTATCAGTCGGCCTTTGGGCGCGTAGTGTCGGTACTTCATGCCGGGGGCTCTGGGCGCGCCGTTCACATCTGGTTCGTAGTATTGCTCGTTATCTAGCAGTTTCGAGTCATGCCTCTTGTATCCGATCGCCGTCTTGCTGAACTTATTTCCGAACTTTAAACCGTGTGCGATCAGCTCGGCCTGAGACACACCACCCGGGCGGAGAATCAGTGGTGGGTCGTGCAGACCGTCCAGCACTGTGCTTTCGACGCCCACGTCGCAGGTTCCTCCGTCGAGGATGAAGTTGATCTTCCCCTTCAAGTCGTCCATGACGTGCTGGGCCGTGGTGGGTGAAGGCTTGCCCGAGGAGTTTGCCGACGGGCCGGCGATTGGTCTGTCGGTGGCGGCGATGAAGAAGCGTGCATATTTGGACGAGGGCACGCGGAAGCCGATGGTCGACTGGCCTGGGTGGACGTTGGGCGCAAACCTCGAGTGTCGGGGGACCGGGAAGAGGATGGTGAGTGGGCCCGGCCAGAATTGCTGAACGAGTTCTCTGTAGACTTCGGGTATTGGCTCGCCGGTCAGCCGCTCCAAATGAGCGGCAGAAGCGGCGTGGACAATGAGGGGATTGTCGCTTGGACGACCCTTTGCTGCAAAGATGCCTGCTATTGACGCTTGGCTGGTGGCATCCGCCCCCAGGCCATACACGGTCTCGGTTGGGAAGGCGACCGGTGGAGCGATCCCAAATTTGATCGATTCGATGGCGTCTCGGAGAGATGCGGCGTTCCCATCGCGTTTCTGCGTGTACTGAGTATACAAACGTTGGTATTCCTCTTCTGACGCCGACTCTGGAACATCAAGCGATTTCAGATCGACGATTTTGGTCTTGCAATTCGAGTACGGAAGTTGTGCCAGATTGGCCGTCTCCTTGATCACATCGTCCATCGTGGTGCTCCTCTGGCAGGCCATTGAAAACGCTGACGCGTGAAGTCGAATCAGAGAGCGAGATGCCAGACTTCGAAAGCGGGGGATCAAACTGCTGACCGCCGACGGCATCAATCATTTATCTCAGTGGTCGTAAGAAAAGCGAGAGTTTGATTTGACAAAGAGCGAGACCGGTCCGCGCGCACCACCACAGCATATTGATCTGCCACGCAATGATCGTGCGAGCTGACTTCTCGTTGGGGGTCAAAAGCTTGACCACATGGGCAAAGCTCAATGAGACTGGTTCACAGGATGTGTTTTGAGCATCATCACATTTGCCATGGAAGAAGTTGAAGCACAAGATGCCAAGACGGCATTTTTGCCAAGGCCCAGCCAAATTTCCGCCCGTGCAAAGCCAGGTAGGAATAGGACCTGTAAACGCCCTACGACAATATCGAACTTTCCGCTAGAGTGAATTTTTAATCAGCCAATATTCCGCTCCGTCCAGACCGATTCCAGCTCGTTCATGACAAGCGAAACTTCCGTGAACTGCAAGCAATTCCATCGTTCCTCCAAGTCTTTCCTGATGAGCGCCACATCTTCTTTCGTGTCGACAGCATATCCAAAAATCAACGTGGGCCAACATCCGAGATAACAGTTTGTCCACTGCTCACGGGTGGAAGGACATCGGAGGATGTCCATGGCCTTTCGGACCTGCCACTGATTGCTGGATCGACGAATATTTCTGGGTTGGAACACTTTGACGTCGAGGGATCGTGGAACCCATTCCAACATCAGAGATGCAGACAAGATATACATCATTGTCGCGTGTCGGCATAGATCTCCGGCGCCGGTACTCGAGGTGAGGGCTTTATCTTCAATTACCATGCTTTCCCAGTATTTCATTTCGGACTTTAACTGGGTCAATCGCTGGGCGTCTTTGCATGGATCGCGGCAGAACTGCACGATCGACAGGATGATTTTGTGCAGGGAGAGAGGGATGCCGAGGACGGGACTGTTGGCCGCCAATGATGCATCCGGATAGGTTAAAACTTGAAGGCTCTTCTCTGCCTGCAACCAGAACTCGGCATCCACAGCGATGTTGAACGAGCAAGGATGCCAGGCGGCAAGGCGAAATACATGGTATAGGACGCTCTCGGTGGCAATACGCTCGAATGCTCTCAACGTGGAGGACGGCGGGGAAGACTTTGCATAGCGAAGCTTCAGTAATTGGATGGCCCCGTGGACGTGTTGTGGGGCGTCACTGATGGTGGCTGATCCCCAGAGCTGTGAGGAAAATCAGTCAGCCTGAATGGGATGGAGAGAATACACTTGCTTCTCCCAGGCAGACTTACTCCGTGGATATATAAGAATATGATGGCGGTCAACAGCGCGTCGCAAGACTTGTCTCCAATGCTATCGATCCCGTCCAGCGCCCTGTTGACATCCGACACCGCGCGGGAGTAATATGTGAGGGAGAGTTCATGAAGCTGAGTCTTCTCCGAGACCAGGTACATGTGTGAAGCCGCGCAGGCAAACACCACATGCCTGAGTCCGTCAAAGAAAAAGACCTTGTCTACAAACTCGAGCACATAACCGGTGTGGAAGCCTGGGTGAGCGCTGGAGAGAATGAGGTGGGGATAAAGCGCATAGAAGAAATGCTGATACAAGACAGCTTCTACGTCGGAGCGAAAGAGAGTCTTCTCTAGGGCACGAGAGCTGAGTATCGGCTCTGGATAGAAGGGCCGTCGTTGAGGGCAGCACACTGGGTCCACCGACAGCGCCCCTGTTGTCTTCGGTGGCGAATTGCCCTTGCGAGAACGATGTCGGGTGTCGTAAAGCTCTTGTTCCACAGGCCAGCGACAGGGTACATTGGCCCTGATGCACCTGGGACATCGAGGTTTCTGTTCGTTGCATTTCTTGCGCCGTTGTCTGCCTAGGCAGTCGAGTTAGAGGGCAATGTTAAACTGCCTCGACAGGACAACAATCGCTCACAAGGGAAGCAGCCCGTCTTCGTCCGGAGCCTGGCGCTGGACGAGGGAATCTGAGCCATGAGACTCAGCAGCAGAGCTCGCCGCCTGCCTGCAACAAGGGTAATTCACATCCGTCTGAATGTTCAGTTTGCTCACAGTCGTGGGGTGAAAGGTCCCTTGGATGACCAGAAAAAGGTACAATGATAGCTTTATCTGGTATCTCTCCACTTCCGCTATCTATGCTGGGACTGGTTCGGCTAGTTACGGTAGTGGCCAAGGTCGGCCAGGCGCTACCCAGGCGCTGCCCAGGACATGAACAATAATGATCGCGGATTGCGGAGGTGAAGAATGCTGATTCTGGCCATTCTCAGGTTGCCCGCCTCCTGACAGGGCTTCTGCAATATCACCATGTGTCGGGGGAGGGCAAATCCAGCACGTGATGCAAAGCTTGGCGTCCGACAGGTCAAACTTTCGCTCTGGTATTGTATTCTCAAAGCAACTCAGTCATCTATAAGGTAAATCAAGCGAGTCCATCGCACCATGAGTGATCCAGTGCTATGATTTGAGCGCTTCCTCAATCACTTCCACGGCTGAAATCAGAGCCTCATCGTGCTCAGACTTTGCAATGACTTGAATGTGGCACGGAACCCCGTCAACCACTTCGGGGTCGTCTACTAATCGTCAGCACAGTCACGATTCGGTCGGAGAGAGCTTACAGCTGGGGATTCTCGGATCAGCCACGTCGATCGACTTGTCGGCTGTCAGATACGGAATGATGCAAGAAGGATACTGTCCAACACAAGTCAGCCGTCGGAGAAGCGTCAGGCGGAAGGCTGCAAAGTATACGTTCAGTAAATTCCACATGACCGTATATGGGGGATCCCCGTAGGTGTCATGTGGAACCGCCGTCGCATGGTTGCCAGGTGCGACGATGACGTCCAACTGGTTTTCGCCAAAAATCTGATGCCACCCGGCCTTGAATTCGGCGCGTTTCACGTTCATTGTGAAGAGGTCATCCAGAGATCGGGGTTTCCGTCCTTCGGGGGGTGGAGCGTACATTCCCGTGACCGACGGTGTCCAAGGCTCACCGGACTCGTCGATGAGTTTGAAGCCCGTGCCCTCATTGTCCAAGTCGAAATAACTCCATGAGAGGGTGGTGGCCTCTGGGAACGACGGGAACTTCTCCAACAGGATGACGCGGTGACCGGCCGCCTTGAGCTTGTCTATTGCCGACTTGATCGCACGCACAATTGGAGGCGCCACGGGCCAGCCAGGGTCTTCGATGATCACCCCGACCGTGAGGGACTTCTTCTTGGGCACGGGAGTCCAAGGTATGGCCAGGGCGGACCAGTCATACTCCCACGGCTTCGCCTGAAGGACCGTTTCGAGGAAGAGGCGGAGATCGCGTGCGGTGTGGGCCAGAGGCCCGGCCACGGGCGTGATGTCCGCCGGGGTGCCGTCTCGGACTGGGGCGGCCTGTCCTCCGTATGGGACGCGGTTGTATGACGGCTTGAATCCGTACGTGCCACAGCAGAGGGCGGGGATGCGAATGGAGCCGGCAATATCAGTCCCGACGCCGAGGATAGATCCACGCATGCGCACCAGTGCGCCCTCACCACCACTGCTCCCTCCAGCGGTCAGAGTGAGCTTGTTCGGGTTCTGGCGATCAGGGTCAGGCTCGTTCCTGGAAAGACCACCCCGATACATACCAACGTTCGGCCAAAGACATTGTTGTCGGAATCTGCGGTCTGAAGACGGATGAAATCAGCACTTTCACCAGCAACCCCTCGCGGTGAGCTCACCATCAGAGTCTGTGGAATGTTGGTCTTCACATACAGAACGGCTCCGGCTTTGAGGAGAATCTCGGCCAGAGGCGCATTGACGTCGGCCGGCTCGGGGCGGATAAAAGACACGTATCCAATGGTGGTGAAGATGTCTTTCAGGTTAAATGAATCCTAGACGTCAATCCGTCAGCCGCGCCGTCCCACGGCGGTTGACGCTCAGCGAGGTGGACCTTCAAGCTGATCGGGAGCCCGTGTAAGGGTCCGATCGGTTTTCCCTCTTTCTCCAGATACTCATCCAGCTCCTTGGCCCTTTCGAGCGCCTTGTCAAAAAACATCTCGGTCAAGCAATTCGCCTGTCCGCGTCATTCGGGTTTGGTGGGTTCCATTCAACACGGTCACTCACCACCTGCTGGGCAATGGCCGCCCGCTTGCAGAAGGCCAAAGTCACCTCGGATGATGACAGCTCTTTGGACGCCATCTTTCCCACCAACGCGACCGCATCGTACTTTTCGGTGATCTCCAGTTCTTTCGCGCTCAAGAGACCGCATGTGGCGGGAACATCAACCACGCTGATGGGGGATTGCGCGCTGATCTTCTCCAGTGTGCTGGACGGCAGCCGCCATTCGGCGGGCAGATGAGAAGCACATTCTGCCCGCTTCTTCGCGACGATATCTTGCCAGTTTTGGGTGACCATCTTGAACAGAGGAGCAGAGTCAGCAGCTAGTCGCTGGGCTATGCTTGACTGAGACCGCGACTCGACTTATACTCCTCTGCCCGTATTTCTTTCTCGGCTGGGGTGAATCGGCCACCCAGGCGGACGACTGATAGATGAGCGAGCGCTTGGCCGTCTGTCATTGGATCCCAAGAACATCTCTTGGGCCCACAATCCATGTGGATGGGCGCCGCTGTATCTCGACACCGGGACCGACCAAGCCTGCGGCTCAGACAAGCTCTTTTATCAACGAACGGGATAGATTATCCGCCACCAATCAGCTTGAAATGCGCCGCTGGTAGGGGCAGGGTTACGCGGCCATTTTCCGTTCCAGCCTGGACATTTGGGATAGCGTCTCCACCAAATCAAGGTCGCTGACCAACCACGCGTAGTGGACTTGTATGGAAAGAAACCAAGTGATCCAGGGCCAAAGGCTCTCCTGCCGGGCTTGGAAAGTAATCTGCGCGTTAACTGCGTCAACCCCACCGTAACGGGCATCTCCATATGATAGTCGAGGCTGTCTGCCTGACTGAGCTCCATACTCCATCTTTCGTCCTCTGGGGTGGCAGGGCAGAAACACGGTAATTGTTATCTCGGCTCACCTTATCGCAGCAATGCAAGCGTTCTGAAGAGAGTCTCCGAGACCTAGACCCCTTCTTCGCTTATCGCGTGGTGTGTCCTGCCAGAGCAGCAATGACCATCACCTGTTGAATTGCTGCGATTGTGCTATGAGCCAATGAGAATCGGAATAGAGTGGTGGTTCCCTCCTCGCATCAATGGCGGCCCCTGCAAGGTATAAAACGGTCTTTCCGGATCATCTTCGTGTTTTCGTTTTGCCTTGCCTTTGACTCTTTGAAAGCACCGTCCACTCTGCAGAACCATGGCTCACCAACTCCCAGTCGACACGGTCCCGGGGACTGTCCACCTGGTGGATCTCGAGCATACCATACACGCTCGTCATGCCGCGGATAAGGAGATTGTCCTTGTTCCCACGCCGTCCGACGACCCCGACGATCCTCTCAATTGGTCTCCCAGACGAAAGATCATGTCGACCGTCTCGGTCAATGTGTGAGTGTGACACGGATGGCCCCCGCGTCTGTGTGGAAGCTGACACGCGTGAAGCTATGTGACATTTGTCGGCATCGCAAACTCGGTCGTCTATTCCGTGCTGGTGCCTCTTTCTGAGGCGTCTGGAGTTTCCGTCAGCACTCTGAACCAGGGGACTGGCTACCTCTTCCTGCTGGCCGGCTGGGGTCTCTTGTTTTGGCAGCCTTTTGCCTTGCGGTATGGCAAACGTTTGACGTATATGCTCTCCATCATCGGGACCATCGTGAGTCGAACTGGACCGCGTTTACCCTGGGGGGTGATACTAATTCGACCACTAGGGATGCACCATGTGGGGGTGGGTATCACCACCGTTGCGGCCCCGGAGGCTGCCGTTTGGTCCAGGCTGACCAGGAACGCAGTCCGTATGCACACAGCAATGGTCAATGGATAGTGAAGAACATCATTGGCGGGTTCTTCGCCGCTCCCATTGAGGCGCTACCGGAAATCTCGGTCACCGACGTGGTATGTGGATGATATTGCCTGCAAATGTTCTGCGCGGTGATTGACCGATGGCCCAGTATTTTACTCACCAACGTGGAACGTACATGGGGTTTTATGCCTTTTTCCTGGCCGGCTCCAACTACTTTGCTCCCGTCATCTGCGGTTTCATCGCCGTCGATCAAGGATGGAAGTGGGTGTTCTACTGGCCCAGCATCTTCATGGCCTTCGCCCTGGTGTGGTGCTTCTTCTTCTTGGAGGAGACCAACTACGTCCGGTCGTCGGTAGGAATTGTGGAAACCAGTAGCGGCTCGCAGACACCCATGACCCCCGCCGAAACCGACCAGGAGAAGACGAAGCCGGTCTCGGAGCCTGAGGTCCAAGAGGTCGCGCTGGGAACGATGAAGTCTCACAGCAAGAAGACGTATTTCCAACGACTGTCGATCTGGCAGACATCACCCGGCCAATCCTTCTTCGTCAGATCGTGGATGTCTCTCTATTATCTGACCTGGCCCGTCATTTTCTATGCAGGGTAGGTTTTGCTTTGCCTGCGCCGCCTCAGCGGTGTGGACCATCCGCAGACCTCGTTGCTGACCGTCTTTTCTGCACTTAGTTTCTCGTACGGATCTTACCTGATTTGGTTCAACGTGCTCAACGCGACGGCGTCCATTATATTGGGAGGAGAACCCTACAACTTTGCGTGAGCGGTCTTCTACTCCCACAAATCCAATGTCGGTCACTAACGTCGAGCTCAGGGCGTCTATGGTCGGCTTGAGTTATGTCGCGACCCTCGTGGGGGTCATGGTTGGGTAAGATTGCCGTGTCGACGTCGTCCCCCCCAGCCCTTGACTGACCATGCATCTTTCAGCTCTTTCGTCACCGGTAGACTCAGCGACTGGTTGACCATCAAACTGGCGCGGCGCAACAACGGCATCATGGAGCCTGAACATCGACTGTGGCCATTTGCCATCTGCCTCATCATCGTGCCGGCATCGCTCATCCTCTGGGGCGTCGGGGCGGCCCACCACGTCCACTGGTTTGGCTTGATATTCGCCATGGGAGTTCTGGCTTGCGCGAACACCTTTGGCATCACGCTCAGCGTGAATTATCTGATCGACAGTTACCCTGAAATTAGTGGGGATGCCATGACGTCCGTCATCCTTGTTCGGAACACCATGTCCTTCGCCATTGGCTATGGGTGAGTCGGCTTCAGGGGTCCTTTGCGACAACACCTTGCTAATCTCACTATTACAGCATCACACCATGGCTGGACAATCTGGGCCTGCAAAATTGTTTCATCTCTGCTGCATTCATCGGAATGGCTGCTTGCGCCGTCTTTTTGGTCATGATCTACTACGGCAAGACTTTCCGAGAGCGCAGCCGGGAGAAATACTGGAAATTGGTGGCGGTCTACAAGGCCAAGGGGATGGCACACTAATGTGAAGCGATGCCCACAGAGTCGCCCAGGCTGCTGACCGTTCAACCGTTGTAGCAGATAGATGCGAGAATGTGCCGACTCTTTTCTCTGTTCCTTCCATAGCCCATGTACGGACGAGAATTTCTCGGACGAGGGCTGTTGCTTTATCCTTAAATCTCGACTTTGCTGCCTTCGATCGAGGTCCGACATCATGATCTCGGATTCAGTCCCATTTAACTTCCAGGATCCCGGTGAAGATTATCCCATCCACAGAAACTGCCCCCCTAACCGCGGCCGGGAGTGCTGGCCTCTCCATCGCTCAGGTAGTGCTACGTCTGTGAGAGGTCTTTGTCGGTGGGTGGTCGAACGGGCCCGCGGACCACATTTTCCTATCTCCCAGGAGGTCTTGTCATACGGCAAAGCTGTTTCCATGTCCTCCCCTTTCCGGGGTTTACCCTCTCAAGCATTCTCCATTGGGATTGCTCCGAAATGCCCCAACGTTAACGGTCTGGCCTTCGACTCTGAGGGAAGTTTAACACATGTTCATTAGGGACTATGTCATGGTTGGCCGGTCTTCCCAGATCCTCACCCAAGGCGGAGACAGATATAGAAAGCATATTTTGGAACAGCAGTGACTTTTAGGAAATCTCCGTCAACAGTGCTTCCCGATTTCACTTTTGACTCCACAGTAACAGTCTGGCCATTTGCTAACAGTAAGGTGACGCCACCCAGCGTGTTCTTCCTTGACGAATACTGTTACGGAAGGAGGTGGTGGCCTAAGTTTGGTGTAGAAAGTTTAATAATTAGCTTCCATTGTCTTGGATGTTTCCCGAGACAGCCTGATAGATGAGACCTGGTGAAAGGGAAGTTCTGCAAATGCACCCAATTGTGGTAATCCACTCCCTGTTTCCGTCTTGTAGACGTTGCTCGATGTAGCCTTGCTCATATCGACGTCGGGAGAAGATTCTCTGGCTCTTTGATACCACCCCAATCAGGAAGCCCTTCTCGTCCATATTGTACATATGTTCAGGCTCAATCTTGTATTCCTCAATTTTCCTGGCCAGAAGCTCAAAATAAAGCGAGTACTTGAAGGCAGAGTCATCCCTCTTGCGTGATGAATCGATGCCGGTGGTATAACGTGAAATCAGGTCATTGTCGTGGGCCAGCGGCTTGGCCAGTTCCTTCCGGGCTTATTACCAGTTATTTCCTTTGCAAAGTTGCGCAGCATCTCATTAGAAGGTTGTAGGCCGCGCTCGGTGAGGTTATTTATCCATCCTATGAGTTGTGCCGATTGCTGGTCGTTGAGGACTCTGTGATTCATAATTGGGCTGCCCGGGGCTGTCGAACACCGCGGTGTCGTTTTGAGAGCGTTGATCGGTCAATATCGTATTCTTTTGCGATATGAGCAGAGCTGAGACGTTCCCCGGCTTCAGAGATTCTATCGCAGCAGGAGTTGCCTCAATATCTCCCATATTGATGGAGTTGCTTGATGTTGAAATTTGTGGTGTTTTAGAAATATCGTGCGTCACGTGGGACCGTGCGTCACGTGGTGATAGACGGTATCTGGTGTTCAGGGCATTTGGTCTTCCGCAGGGCGGAAGGATGTCACAGCTATGACAGAGTGGATGGGATGAATTGACTTAAAGGGGGCAAAAGGACATGCTTATAATATCGCCCTGCAAGCGACATCATGATCACAAATCGCAGATCTTGCTGGAATTTCTTCGCACGTCTTTAATGCCTCTTGCTTGGGACTATGCAGCCCGCATGTCAACTGCAGGTTGTTCGACGTCTGGGCACGGTCTTGTGGCCCAATGACCAACGATGCTATGCTCAGGGATCTGCCTAGTGCTGATGCTGCTTCAAAATATATGACGAAGCGGCGACAAGATTGGATCATAAAGGGCAGCCAGCCTATGCCATGACCACCTGCTTGGATGAGATCTGAGATCGGAACTGATTCCATGACGATGTCGAATCTGCAACAAAGGCACAGAAAGGTAAAATATAACTAGCTGGTTTGTGGGCTTGTCTTCTTTCTTTGCGTTTGTCCTTGACTTTCGCTGTGTCTTGATGGTTGCTCCAGCACCTTTAAACTTCTCAACAATCATCACCATTCCTCTGCTTTAACGTCCAAGACCAGCACCTCCATTGCAACTCTTCTGTCCGCCCTATCCTGTCCGCGCCACACCAACTGCCGCCATGGCCTTCTTCCAACCCCAACCCTGGCACCCAGGCGAAGAGAAAGTCCACACTCGCACCCACGTCAACCTCCGCGACGACAATCCAACCTCGCCTTTCCTCACGCCGCGGGCCGCGTACCAGGTCCAGCGATACCCGTTGCTGGCATTGGGCACGCTCGATGACGTCGACCGGCCCTGGTGCACCCTCTGGGGATCGGATGACCCGCCATTCGCGCAGGCCATCGCACAAGGGGTCATTGGCATCCGCACGGTTGTGGACGCGAGCTATGATCCGGTCGTGGAAGCGATTTGGAACGGAAAGGACGACGGGGAGGTCGTGAAGGAGAATGGGCCGGGGAGGATGATTGGTGGATTGAGTATTAATTTGGAGGAGAGGGGCCGAGTCAAGTTGTTTGGTCGCATGATTGCCGGGGCTTTGAGCGCAGCGCACGAGCCGCACGAGGACAAGGCGGGAGAGCAAGAGGGAAAGGTGGGCCAAGTGCAACTCGTGGTCAAGATTGAGCAGAGCTTGGGCAACTGTCCCAAATACCTCAACAAGAAGGTCATCACCTCGCACACCCCTCGGCCGAGACTGGTGTCTGATTCACCGCATTTGACTCCGGAGGCCGTCAACCTCATCGCCAAAGCAGACATGTTTTTCATCTCGTCGGCGCACGAGCATGAGGACATGGACACGAACCATCGTGGCGGGCCACCCAATTTCATGCGTGTGCAGCAGCCGGACGATGAGACTGAGGGAAGCGTCATCGTCTGGCCCGAGTACAGCGGTAACAACCTGTATCAGACACTCGGGAACCTGGAGACGACACCGCGTGCGGGGCTCGTCATTCCAGACTTCGACACCGGCGATGTACTCTATGTGACGGGCGACACGGAGGTGCTGGTCGGCGCCGAAGCCACCCAAGTCATCACGAAGAGCAACCTGGCAGTCAGATTGAAAGTGACCGCCGCCAGGTTCGTCCAGGAAGGACTCTCCATCCGCGGCACCCCCACAGACGACCACACGCAGGGCCGTTCCCCATACAACCCCCGCGTTCGATTTCTGACGTCGGAAAAGAAAGACCCGTTCGCCAAAGAGCCTGGTCAAGACGCGCCGGGCACGGCCGAGCTGATCCAAAACACCACAATCACGCCGACGATCCACCGATACCGGTTCTCTCTGTCCGATCCGGCCATCTTTGGGCCCTGGAAGCCGGGACAGCACGTGGCACTGGATTTTAGTGCGGCGCTGGATATGGGATATTCACATATGCGAGACGACGATCCGACCAGTTTGAACGACGATTACCTCCGCACCTTCACCGTGACTTCTGCCCCGGGCAGCCTGGGCGTGCATGGGGAAGAGTTTGAGATCATGGTGCGCAAAGTGGGCAGTGTAACCGGGTGGATGACTTGGCAGAGGCCCGGGATGACCCATGTCGGTGTGAGAGGGTTTGGTGGAGAGTTTCGATTTGACCAGGACGGAGGACAGAGGACCGGGTTCGTGGCTGCGGGGATTGGAATCACGCCGTTGCTCGGACAGATGGGAGGTGTGGATGTGAAGAGGCTAAAGGTGTTGTGGAGTGTGGGTGTCAAAGATGTCGGATTGATTCTTGACGTGCTGCAGCAGCATCCAGCTTTAGAAGGCCTGGTCTCGATTTATTTGACCGGGGACGAGGCCGTGTTGGACAACGACGAAGGCCAGAGGGACCAATTGCGACAGGTCCTGCATCTCAGACTCAAGCTCGAGCGGAGGCGAATGCAAAAAGAGGATCTCACCAACGTGGCAGGACAAGTGGATCTTTGGTATATCTGCACGGCGCCGGCCATGAGGCAGCGTGTGCAAGAGTGGATGCCGGGAAAGAGTATTCTGTATGAGAACTTTGAGTATTGATTACAGTGGGTATAATGCAGTTAGCGTTAACAGATGTTACTAGCCTTACGTGCGTCCTTGAACTCTTGAACGATCGGGGTTGGAGAGACCTGTGATGGAAGTCCTGGCAGGGCCAAGGTCTTACATGAAATCGAACAACTTGTCGCTTTCCGAACTCGCCACATGCCTGGTAGTCTCGCTATATTCTGATAAAGTTGTGGGCAAGATCCGAACTCTGGCTGCACGTCTTTAGAACAGCAGGCATCGCTCAGTCTTTTCGCATCAAAGGTCTCTGCAGGATCCCTCTGCTCGATCTTTCTGCCCCTGTGCTTTTGAGCTCTTGGAATCACACATCCTCCATCTTGACGACGTAGTAGGCGACGACCTCGTACGGATGCGCCTCCTTCAGCGCGCTCACTGCATTCCGCATGCACTCCCGGCCCACACAAATCACGTCCACTTTGTTTTCGTCGACCTTCTCGAGACCTCCGACATGCCCGATGTTCGGATTCGCCCCCTCGTTGGGCCGGAACTGTCCTGTCCCGCTCGAGATGAAGCAGCATTCAGAGTACAGGCCTCCGCCCTCGGGCCAGATCCCGGCGCCCGTCTTGAAGATTGCCGCCGTCACGGATGAGGTAGACGTTGTAGGCACGTAGAAGGAGAGCATATAGCGGTCAGGGATTGGTTCCTGAGAGCGAGACATGTTGTGGTGCCGCGGTCGTGGAGAATGGGTATGTACATGGAGGAGTGCATGTGAGGTGATCGCTTGCATGAGTGGATCACCTTGGCATACTGAATATTGAACCAAGTCTCGTGGAAATAGACTAGGATTCTATATAAGAACGTCCTGGCTGCAGCACAGAAAAAACAGAGCAAGCAGCGAACGGTGACTAGAAACTGATGATGTCTTTTGAATATCAATCCCTGCCTCGTTTCTTTGCAACGATTACAGTTTTGAGGTGGTATCTAACCATGGCGATACCACCACCTTGCCTACCAGCCGCTCGAACGCCATGCATGCCCTCTAGGTGGGCACGTCTAATGCTAGTAAGACAAGAAGGACATGTCAGTCATGAGGAATCGTTGCCAAACCCAGGAGAACCAGCTCAGAGCTCGTCGTGTCCGCTGGGCTCGTCATCGTCACCATAGTCTGGCATGCCTCCCGCACCGCTGTACAGCTTGCTGGTGATTGGATATGCCACATTGGAGAGCTTTTCTCTCTGCTCATCGAAGTCGTCCTTGTCAGCCGTCGCCGCGTTCTCCTCTAACCAGTCCTGGGCGTCTTTGACGGCCTCCAGAATGGTCTCTTTGTCGTCGTCGTCGATCTTGCCGCCCAGGCCGTCTTCGTCGTGCACCTGGTTCTTGAGCGAGAATGCATAATTCTCGAGGCTGTTTCGCGCCTCGATCTTGTCCCGTGCGACCTTGTCTTCCTCGGCGTATTGTTCAGCTTCGGCGACCATACGCTCGATTTCCTCAGGAGACAGTCTGCCTTTGTCGTTGGTGATGGTGATCGACTGCGATTTCCCGGTACCCTTATCGCCCGCCGTGACTTTGAGAATGCCATTGGCGTCGAGCTCAAAAGAGACTTCAATCTGCGGGACGCCGCGGGGGGCGGGGGGAATCCCCGTCAGCTCAAATTTGCCCAGCAAGTTGTTGTCCTTGGTCAGCGGACGTTCGCCTTCGAAGACCTGGATCAAGACGACCGGCTGGTTGTCCGCGGCGGTCGAGAAGATTTGAGACTTCTTCGTCGGGACCACGGTGTTTCGGGGAATCAGCTTGGTCATCACACCCCCGGTCGTCTCGATGCCGAGGGTCAAAGGGTTGACGTCCATCAAGACGATGTCTTCGGTGCCCGACTCGCCGGAGAGGACACCGGCCTGAACAGCGGCTCCATAGGCCACGGCCTCGTCGGGGTTGATGCCCTTGCTGGCCTTCTTGCCTCCAAAGAATTCTTCAATCATGCTCTGAACCTTGGGAATACGGGTGGAACCGCCCACCAGGACAATGTCGTGGACCTCGCTCTTCTTGACCTTGGCGTCCTTCAACACCTGCTCCACCGGCTTGAGCGTCTTCTTGAACAAGTCCATGTTGAGCTCTTCAAATTTCGCTCGTGTGAGCGTTTCCGAGAAGTCTTTGCCCTCGTGGAAGGCCTCGATTTCGATGCGGGTCGACATTTGTGACGACAACGTCCGCTTGGCCTTTTCGACCTCGCGCTTGAGCTTGCCCATGGTCTTGAGATCTTTGGTGATGTCCACGTCGTTCTTCTTGTTGTACAGCTTGACAAAGTAGTCGACCACCCGCTGATCAAAGTCTTCGCCACCGAGATGGGTGTCTCCCGCGGTCGCCAACACCTCGAACACGCCGTCCTCGATCGAGAGGAGAGACACATCAAAGGTACCACCACCGAGATCGTAGACGATGATTTGGCTCTCCTTGCCCTTCTTCTGGTCCAGGCCGTAGGCAATCGCGGCCGCGGTCGGCTCATTGACAATGCGGAGAACGGTCAGACCGGCGATCGTGCCGGCATCCTTCGTCGCTTGTCTCTGGTTGTCGTTGAAGTAGGCCGGCACCGTGACGACAGCGTGGGTGACTTTCTTGCCCAGGTAGGCCTCGGCCACTTCCTTCATCTTGCCCAACACCATCGCCGAGACCTCCTCGGGGGTGAAAGTCTTGGGAGAGCCGTTGACTTCGACATTGACGACAGGCTTGTCATCCCGGCTCACCACCTTGAACGGGAAGTGTTTGATATCCCGCTGCACATCCTTCTCCGCGTATTTGCGGCCGATCAACCGTCTGTGGAATCATATCAGCGCTGATCAGAAGAAAACGCGCGGCGACTCGGACACTTACTTGATGTCGAAAACTGTTCTCCTCGGATTCGACGCGTACTGGTTCTTGGCTGCGTCTCCCACCAAACGCTCTTCGTCCGTGAAGGCGACGTATGACGGAGTAATTCGGTTTCCTTGGTCGTTGACGATAATCTCAACCTTTCCATGCTGCATCACACCGACGCAGGAATATGTGGTCCCCAAATCAATACCGATGACGGTGCCATAGTTGGCATCTGACTCATTCAGGGGCGTCTGGTCTTGGGCGTGAACCGACCCGATCAGGGCCAAGGGGCAGACAAATATGAGGACGAGGTAGAATATGGTGGTCCACTGGAAAGCGGACGAAGACGCTCTGCGCGCCATGTTGTGGATGGTGGTGGCAGTAGTCAGATGCCAACTGAAGCAAGCACAAAGGAAAAGCGAAGGTGTTCAGGTCGAATTCGAGGGTGTTGTTGGTGAGAAGTGGCTGCGGCTAAATTATTTATGGCCGGATTTTATCGATATGCATTCTGGACAGCTGTTCTTCTGTCCTTGCCAAGCATCCAGGGGCCAGCTGGCATCAAGGTCCTTTTGCCCCTTGAACCAGCATTTTCCATTTGGAAGTGGCCAAATGGCCACAGTGATTGGCCCGATGTATGCCATGGTATTGACACCTCTCCGCATTCTATGTTGAATGAAAATTTCTGTCATTTGCCATCTGTCTCGTTTCGACACGGCATCTGTTATGCCTCCTATTCATGTACCCTGTTTATGGCCAACGAAAAGACAAAATAGCGGGTGCGAGGGTCGGTGTCTTCAGGATGCTACGGATTACTGTTTCGACCGTGGCAACGTGGATCTGACGTACCAGCCAATGTGTTTCTCAGCGTCATTCATCAGCCGCAGAGGCTGGTTTGCGTTTCTCAGCGCCATTCATCAGCCGCATGCAGAGGCTGGTTTGTGTGTTTCTCAGCGCCATTCATCAGCCGCATGCAGAGGCTGGTTGTCGTGTCCATGGCTGTTATGATACAGAAGTCCATTCATCCATTGCTGCTTACTTAGGGACCTAGCAAAGCGTTTGCCCATTAAGGCCTTTACTTGGCATTTCCCCAGAGTTCATCCTAGTCAGTGGCAGCACTACGTCACAGAACTCTTATGGCCTGAAATCCAAACGACACGGCAGTTATATTTTCTGCAGGTTCATGGACAGGTCACGCTCCTACCTCTTAACGCGACCATGACTGTTTAATGATCAAATACCGTTTCCCCTTTACTGGTATCTTTCGACCAGTTCCACACCCCTGCAGCCCCCTTCCCGAAGCAGCTCCGAGGATGGGTTCGGTTGATACCTCCCTTTACCCTCACACTTCAGGTCGCGCGGGCGATTTCGCCAAAGCGCACCAGGCTCCGAAAGAGTTGGTCTTATACGGAGGGTGGTTCTGCCCCTTCGTTCAGCGAACGTGGATCACCCTTCACGAAAAGCGGATCCCTCATCAATACATCGAGATCAACCCGTACCGCAAGTCGCCCGATTTTCTTGAACTCAATCCTCGCGGGCTTGTCCCCACGCTCGTCGTGCCTGTAAATACAAAGGGCACAGAACGAAAGCCGTTGTACGAGAGCACCGTGATATGTGAGTATCTCGACGAGGTGTACACGGACCGGCAAAAGCATGGGGAGAGACTCTTGCCCGAGGATGCATATGAAAGAGCGCGGTGCCGGATTTGGATCGACCACATCAGCACCCGCATCGTCCCGGCCTTCTATCGGTTCATACAGCATTCAGACCAGAAAACATATACTCTCGACGATGCCAGGGCCGAATTTCTCGGCCATGTCAAGACGTTCATCAGAGAAGCGGACCCCGAGGGCCCCTACTTCCTCGGCCAGCGCTTCAGCATGGTCGACATCATGCTCGCGCCGTGGCTGTGTCGACTGTTCCTGTTCGACTACTACAAAGGTGGGACGGGCATTCCGTCTGAAGGCGACGGTGGGGACGATGAGGCGGTCTGGCGGAGATGGCGGAACTGGGCCCAAGCTGTCGAGGCGAGGGACAGTGTCCAGGATACACTCAGTGACAGACATCAATACGTCGATGCGTACAGGCGATATGCGGAAGACACGACGCAAAGTCAAGTGGGTCAAGCAACGAGGGGTGGCAGGAGTCTGCCCTGAGGTGGAATCGTCTTCCTAGGCCGGTATGACAATGATGCCATTCCTCTCCTCCAGGCTCATGAAGTCATTCTGTTCTGCATCCGTGCCGGAAAAGGGTCATTCAGTTTGTTCCATTCATTTGATTCGATCGATTCCACAAAGGAACCCGAGCGCTGCCGTTCTTTTTCCGTGTTGGGATCTGCCGCCTCTATACGTCTCTTGCGCCAGTGTCATCCCGCCCAACCTGGACATCCGCAGACAGCCACGGGCCATCCACGCTGTGCCATCGATTCGATATCACTGCATTGAGGCACTACTGTTTCCCTTCTCCTCTTAAATCGCTCCCCAGGCCGTAGCCGCGGATCTTCTCCCACTCCACTTTCTGCCGCGTGACGGGCAACTGCCTCCTCAGGGCTTTGAAACTCTGCTCGTTCATACCCACAAAGGCCCGGTTCACCTCCTCCTGGTACTGTTTCTCGACCACGCCGATCTTCCTCACGATCGCGGGACCATCGGTATCGACGTTGGTCGTGTGGAGTTCTTTGGTCGTGGACAGCGCGACGTTGCCGTCTTCGTAGTAGTGCACGTTGATTTTGATCGTGCCCGTCAGCGTCGACGTCGCCGGATTGTACAGAAACGTGCTCCGCCAGCGGCCAGAGAGGAAATTCGACGGGCTGGCCTTGGTGGTAGAGAGGAGGATGGCGACCGTCTTGTCATCGGGGGCCGCACACACGGTGTACGCTGAGTTCGACGTCGGAGGGTAGTGTTCTGCAAAGTAGACAGAGAGCGCCTTGAGCAGGCTGGTGACGAGGTCTGTATGTGAGGAGTCGTGGCTGTATGATTGGCTATTGCTCGCCTTTTGAGAGATGTGATCGAAGTCGAATGAGGTTTTGGTTTCGGTGTCGTAATATCGGTTATTGGCGTCAGACACTTTGTTGTACGAGGATATGAGAACCTGTTAAATGGTCAGTCAGCGTACCTCATCCACACATGGTTGCTGCTGGAATGCACACAGGTTGGCTGGCGCCTGGCAGTTTCACAGCCACTAGCTGCTCTTCATTATATTTCTGAAATGCCGGCTTGAGTTTCGCAATCAGGGCTGGGTCGCTGTCCGAAGTCAGGGACTTGATGTCGTTGACCACCTCGTTCAGTTCTCCTGGCGGAGCGCCTTCGATGAACGATGAAGCTATGTCGACGGTAGAGCCCATGTTGTATTGTCACAATTGGCGCGTTGCACCGTGGGGAGCATGTAAGTGACATTGCTGCCGTTGGGAGGGGTCTAGTGCAGGCTGCTGATCAGGCTGGTTAAGGCCGCTTACGTCCGTGCGACAGGTCAATGGGAAAGAGGTTCAATGAGCAGCGTGATGGTACAATCCATTCGCATGGCAATGATGGCCCTCGGCAGTTAACTAGCTACAACATTAACAACTGTCGACATCTGCAGGAGCAGCTGGCGATGAAAAGTCGTACTCAGAATATCATGACGAGACCGACCCTTAGACGCCAGCGCTTGTGACAATCAAGGAATCCCATCAATCAATACTCATGCTCATCAAGCCTTCATTTGTTTCAGTCATGCCCTGAAGGCCGACCTTTTTGAGTCCACTGACGCTGCCTCCACTGTTGCTTCGTTCGCCGTGGCCGTTCGTTTTCGGTGGCAGCTTCACCCATGACTTGTCCGTCGTCAGGACAGGGCTTTGAGGCATTACCGGACTGCTTTGAACGCTCATGCCAGGAGACACGGCCCGGCGCTTGTGAAAGACGGTGTCGAAATCTTCGTCTCGGCGACGTTTGTGGTTGACCCTTCGCGCAACGTCTCCCGCGGTCGGCGGATGGGAGGCGAGCGGCGTCGATGACCGGGACCTCGACCGGTTGAAGTGCTTCAAAGATGGGTTATCGGCCCCCGTGCCCAAAGACGAACCAGGCGTGTCCATCATGTCGTCGCTTATGGCAGAAGAACTCTCACGGTGGAGGAGCGGTGGGGGTGGCGTGCCATATTGTTCATCCAGAGCGTTCCAAAACCCCAGGCCCGCCGAGTTCTTCTCCACATGTCGGCTGAAGCTGTCGGACGAGAGGGGAAACTTGGACTCGATGGCGACGTCTTGACCGCCGGCGCTTTCTTCCAACGACGCTTCGACCGGTTCAGACGTCAACGGTGCCGGACTCTCCCGGATTGGTGATGTGACCAGAGGGATCGTCGGATCGTTTTCTTGGACTTGACGAATCACTTCTGCCTCACGGCGAGCCTCACTTTCTAAAGGATTGGCCTCTTCGAGCAACGCTGCGCGAATCCGGGCGAACCCTTTGGTCTTGGGAAGAAGATTACCGCGGCGGGTGACCGCTCTTCTGATGACGTTGCGCATGCCATCGTTGCTGGATGTGTCCGTGTCGAAAAGCGACGGCCCACTGTGTATTTTGGTCCCATTATCTTCACTGTCTGACAAGTGGAGGTCATTCGTTCCCAGGCTGAGACTCTCACGTCTCGATTGCACTTGTTGCCTGCTGAGGCCGGAGCCGAAATAGCTGCTGCTCGCCGACTCGGCCGCTTTGAGAACCCCGGGTGACAACGGTCCGGGAGACGGTTTGGAGCTGTTCATACTGACACTGCTGGAACTGTGCTGGCTCTTCCCCTTCCGCGGCCGTGACCGTCTGAAACCCATCACGCTCGGCTGGAAGGCCATGAGACTCGCTTGTGCAGGAGATGGCTGCGTGTTCATCCATTCCAGGCCGGGGCTATGCACCACTCCTGGAGCAATCGTTCCTTTCAGCCTGGACGCGACCGGGGTATTCAGCATGGGATCTTCGCTTTCGCGGTCGACGGCCATGTCGTCGGAAGAGCTGTCACTGTCCGAGTCGGAATCGAGCATGTTGACGCTGCTGACCGAGCTGGACAGGCCGGCTCGGTCGTTGGGCATGGACGACCACAGAGCCCCTGACAAGTTGCTCGGCGAGTCGAGCACGCTGTGGTTGCCTATGCTCCTCCTCTGCGGGATCTGAATTCCCCGGCTCGTGATCGGCGACGCATCGGGCGACGCTTCTGCCAGGGTCGAGTGATGTAAATTCGTACATGCTCGAGTATAATCTAGACCTCTGGATCTCCGGGGAAGCATTGACGCCGGCGACCCATAGATCTCTGAAGCATCAAGCTTGGGCGACAAAGGGATCCGTGGTATCGTCGTGCCGGCCGCGTTTCCTGGAGCATCTTTCGACGACATCTGAAGTGACAGGCCGCGGATGTGGAAGGAGGAGCGGCGAGGCGTCGACGGATCGGGGAGCACCGAATCATCTTTGGACACTCTGACGGGTTCGCGAAAAGCAGGTGATGGCGACAAAACCGGTTTAGGAGCGTCCGACAGAGACCGGGGCTTCGGAGAGTCTATGACAGACAGCTTGGACGAACGAGGAGTGCGCTCTCCCTCGCTCTGCTCGATCTGTTGCGTGAGATTGGATCTTCCGCCAGGAGAGTGTGGCGGGGCAGGCATGATCGAAGCCGACATGGTGAGGCGGGCACGAGAGGCCACAGGAACTGTGCTCTGCTACATGATTCGAATGTGCGGTCAATTAGACGGCGTGTCGCAGAGTGTGCATTAACATGGCATTGAATGAGTTTGTGAGTTCACATTGACGCTGGGTTGAGGTGGTTCATCTGCGCCGGGCAGCTACCACTCGGCACGTGAAAATGTTTCCACTTGGAATTCAATGCTCCTATAATGTCCAGACTCTACTCATACTCCATGACCACGAGCGAGATCCGGACGGCGTTGTGGAAGCAGCATCACAGGTCAACCACAATCCGACACTACCAACACAGCCTTCTCACCAACACGTTTGTACCAAAGTTGAGCATCGCAACGGTGACGTATAAATTTGAAGCAGCCGCCAAGTGCCGCGGGAGATCGACAGTCAACCAGCCGTTCCCGTCTCAAATGTGAGTTCACTATCTCGTCCATCATTCATTCCCCTTCGGCTGCTCACAGAATGTCCAACCGCCGGGTGAAATCTCTGGCCGTGGACGAGGATGATTATGATGACGACTCCTATGATGATTACGATGATGCAGAAGATGGGGCGCAAGACAAACTCTCAGCCGAAGACCGCGAACAATTGCGCCTGGGGACCGTCAAAGTCCGCGAAGCTCTTGGTCCGTCTTTCCCAACCACAGACGATGAAATCCAAGAAGCACTGTGGCATTACTACTATGACGTGGGTAAATCTGTGACCTACCTGAAGAGTCAGCCTCCAAAGCCCCCGGTCTCGCCACGCTCACACTCGCGTTAGACAAACACAAACCCGTGATGGCCCCGACCAAGAAAGAGACATATGAACCAAAGAGTGAGTGAGGCTGATTTCCTCCTTCCTTAGACCATCCCTATCGGGCTGCACTGGTTACCATGTTCGCATTGATCACCAAGTCGACCGCAGGCCGATTTCAAGCACGGTTCTGATGAGCATGAAGGCACAGCCGATGTCGCGGGCTGCTCCAGACCATTTTCTGCCCAGGAATTTTTCAAAGACTGCCCGTGGCTGCAAGTTCCCTCATCTCGTCGAGCTGATATCCTCGTGGAGCCGCTCTACCCTCGTCGTGGTCTCCTCGGTGGTGCCTCAAAAGACGGCAAGATGTCCAAGCTGGCAGCTCTTGCCGCAAAGCGGCGGCAGAGGGAGAGCGAGCGCTCTGCCAGCGAGACAAAGAGCCCCGCATCACAGGACGGCTATGTCGCCAGCTTGAACAAGCTGAGGATCAGCCAACCAAGCCGAATACGCGAGCGCCTGGCCGGCTCCCGGGCAGACCAGTCGCCACCAAGGGAATTGACCGCCGTCCCTGAGAGTGGCCACGACGTCACTGTCGAAGGCGGTTTAGAAGTCAAAGACGCTCAAAATTCCGAAAAGACTGCAGAGGCTGCACCGTCGGACAGGTCTTCACGTGCAGACACTAATCTCCGTGCACAGCCATCAGCATTCGCGTCCATCATGACCAGTCACCACTTTATCCCATCTCTCCTGGCTTCGCCCAGCATTTTGTATGATGAATTCGTGGCTGAGACCTTTGATTTCACAGAACCGAGCCCGGATGACATTGTCACCAAGGCCCAAAACTCGAAAGGTCGGATGACAAGTTCAGCGGCCTGTACTCGTCACTGACATGACAAACTGCAGCGGGTACCGCGACGAAGTCGAAGCTCAAAGAGGCCCCAAAATCAAACACCGAGTTAGCAAACGGAGTTAAAGATCTCTCTATTCAGGATGTGCCCCGGATCAAGAGCAAAAACATCGATGTTATCGGAGAGTACAAAAAGGTCAAACGGAAAAACGCGGCAAATTTTGTTGTCATCGGCATGTCTTTTCTTCCTCAACGTGAATCACGCTGACACTGGCAGGCCATGTTGACGCGGGCAAGAGCACCCTCATGGGCCGTCTCCTATTTGACCTAAACGCGGTGGATCAACGCACCATGGAGAAATACAAGAAAGAGGCTGAACGAATTGGCAAAGGGTCATTTGCCTTTGCATGGGTGTTGGACCAGGGGACGGAAGAGCGTGCTCGAGGAGTGACGATTGACATCGCTACCAACAAGTTTGAGACCGCCAAAACGAGTTTCACCATCCTCGACGCCCCGGGCCACCGAGACTTTGTACCGAACATGATCGCCGGGGCCAGTCAAGCAGACTTTGCAGTCTTGGTGATCGATGCCTCGACCGGCAACTTCGAGTCGGGCTTGAAAGGGCAGACCAAAGAACATGCTCTCCTGGTCAGGTCCATCGGCGTTCAGCGAATAATCGTTGCCGTGAATAAAATGGATACCGTGGACTGGTCTCAGGATCGATTTCAAGAGATAAAACAGCAAATATCTGCCTTCCTCGCGAGTGCCGGTTTCCAACCACGGAATGTCAGCTTTGTCCCCTGTTCTGGGTTGCAAGGTGAAAATATTCTGACCAAGGCCGTCGACCCTAACGCATCCTGGTATACTGGTCCGAGCCTAGTTGAAGAGCTTGATCTTTCAGAGCCGTCCACGTACGCCCTCGACAAGCCGTTGCGCATGACGATCAGCGATGTCTTCAGGGGCGGTGTGCAGAATCCCCTGTCGGTGTCAGGGCGCATCGAGGCCGGAAATATTCAAATCGGGGAACAGATCGTCGTGATGCCAAGTGGTGAGAAAGCATATGTCAAGAGCATCGACGTCGACGATGACGCGCAAGACTGGGCCGTTGCGGGCCAGAATGTGGTGCTGAATCTGACCGACCTTGACCCTGTTCATCTGAAGACGGGGGACGTGCTCTGTAGCCCGACCTCGGCGATTCAAAATATCAGCCAATTCACCGCCAAGATCCTCGCCTTTGACCACCTCACACCCATGAACATTGACGTGCACCGTGGCCGTCTCCACGTTCCTGGGCGGATCTCCCAGCTCGTGGCCACGCTGGACAAGTCGACAGGAGGAGTTCTCAAGAAGAAGCCGAAGATCGTGCAACCTGGAAGCGTTGTTCGAATCGTCGTCCAACTCGACCAAGCCGTTCCCTTGGAGGCTCCGTCGAGGGTCGTCCTCAGAGCGAATGGAGAAACGGTTGCCGCCGGACTGATCGAATGAAGCTTATCGGAGATCAGGCTGAGGCTCTTCTCCTATACCATGTTAATCCAAAACAGCTGACGGAGCCTGTATCCTGACGACGCCAGCTGTTCTTTCCAGAGGACAAGGCTGCAAATGGGCTGGCTGTCCAAAACTCGGCCCTGGCAAATTGAGTCACGTGACCACTTGTCAGCCTTGTGCCCGTCTTCAGAAAGCAGTCCCAATCTGCGACTCTAGCGCGCAGCTGAAACAGAACAGAGATCCAAGGACGTTGCATTCGATGCCCAATTTCTCTGATCGACCAAGTCAGCCAGGCGATGGATTATATTGAAGATCAAAATGGCTGACATCCATCTGTCCTTTCATTTATTTGCCGCAGCTCGAAATGCTTGACCTTCCCGTCGGGCATGGAAGGTATAAGATGTGTTCAACTCTCAGTCGACGAGATGCTGCTGCAATCATTCAATTTGCTCCCAGGACTCAACGAGTCCGTCCTTTCATTTGTGTCAACGGCGCAGTGCGCCTGTCTTTTCTTTCGCCCGGCGCTTTTGTTGAGTGAATTTTCCATTTCAGCTGCTAAACATTAGGCCACACCAGTTTCTGTTGCAACTCATCGCAATTTTGGCTCCAGTTCTTCTGTCCAGAGTTCTACCATGACCACATCTCTCTTCTTCGGCACCTTGGCCCTCGTTGGCTCAGCCCACGCCCAGATTGCGGCCTTCGCAAAGGGAATGTATTGTGAAAACGGAACGGACCTGAGCAAGCCCAATTTCAACAACAATGCCCCCGTCGGGCCGCTGTACAACCTCACTCAGGACCAGTGGCGGTTTCAGCACACCGTGGCTGCGACGCCGTGCCGCCGCCTCCAGGTGTCTTTCTGGAGTTGCCTGCTGGCGGTTCCTTCACCGTGCAACATGCCAACAATCAGGCCTTCTCGAACTTATCGTACGGTGGGAGCAAAGTGACGGAATGGCCTGACGGCAGCCAACATCCGGAGGACTGGAACGGCGGCAACGTGGGAGAAGGATGCATTCAGGACGGCGGATATATGCACGTGCAGAATCAGAGTACGGCGAAGGGTACCACTTTCGCCATTGCATATGAGAGCGATCTCAGCAAGATCGCCATGGAGGATCTCGTCATTTTCACCGTACTTGAGCAGTAAGGCCTCATTTTCCTGCTGACAAAGAGCCTGCCTTGATACTAAGCGATCCTGCAGTACTCCGTGGCATACAGAAGCGACTTACCAAGTGCCAGCGGCGATGCCAGCCTGTCCTGAGGACGGCTGCACCTGTGCCTGGCGCTAGGTTCCTCACGGATGCGGTCAACCTCATATGTAAGCCGTCTCCTTCCTAGGACACATCACTCGCAGCGATGCTAATGGACGGGCTCAAGCTACATGCAAGGCTTCAAATGCATAGTCACAGATGCAACGTCCACAGCGCCCCTCTCCAAAGCCCAGCCTCCTGTCATGTGCACCGACGATTCGTCCCAGTGTGTCCAGGGCGCCAAACAAATGATCGTCTGGAATCAATTGACGGGAAATAACATCCAAACCACAGGCTCTGACACGCCCGCTTACAATACGCGGTGCGGCTGGAGTCCTGGGGCGCAGAACGATATCTTCGAAGGGGCGCTGAATTCGATCAACTCCTCGTCTTCTGTGTCGACTTCGAGCCCGGCCACGTCGGCAGGGACGATCAGCTTCTCCACCACGTCGTCCACTGTGACCCAGGTTCAAATCAGCACCGCTGAAACTTTGACTTCGACTCAAACTGAGGCTCGACCTTCCACTTCTGTTTCTCCTCTGGCTTCATCCACCGCTGTCTTGCCTCCGCCTTCTCTCCCGCTATCCATTCCCCCATTGCGGACCACTCTGTCAACCGTGGCGATGCTAGCTTTCTCGAGCACATCCGTGGCAAGCTCAGCGTCTGCGTCCCCATGGAGAGCTAGACCTAGGCCGAGCAAGTATGAATGCTACGCTGAGTACGGGGACGATAGCGAGTGGGTGACTGGTTTTAGCTGCTCGCTTTCTTAACAAAAATGGAGTGGAGTGATATCCTCAGGAGGCATCAACATGTGGCGCCGGAAACTGGTGCTCCCATCTTCAGTGTCAATAATGTTGATTGTCTTGAAATGATCTCCAGCAACGATAATGCCTGCGTCGAGTCAGAGGTGCCGCAGCCGCTCTTCCACTTCCTCCAGCACACGAATAACCTCCTGGTAGAACGCTGCTTGCAGTTTGGTGTCCGTTTTCAGCTCAGAGTCATCTCCAAAGACACAGTGAATACATTTCCTGGTGACTTCTGCATATCGAGGCCCCAGACATGCAGAGACCTGGCGCCTGAGCCGGTTGGCAGTGTGGTAGTCTGTGATGTGATCATCAGACGTATCCACATCAGCACCAATCCTCATGGCTGATAGTGGCTTTTGAAAGGCGAGCTCCAGAAGCATGACTCCGAGGCTGAACACTAAGGGGTCGCGGATCAGAGTCCGGCACGGCTTTGCAATAACCTTGCTCGAAGGACTGTTGAGACCTTGGATGGCAACGCTCACATATGGCTCCGGAGTGTCGGTACCGTCAGACATAAGTTCAGGGATGAGCACGTCATTGCTTGTCCACTGCTCGCGCAACCAGGGAGTCGCTTGGAATTGAAGTAGCGCCGTCGCTAGTTGTCGTGCCAGACACACTCTCTCGCGTGGAAGAAGAACGACGGAAGCCTGACGAGCGTCAGCTGCCGCCTTGAGGAGGTGGTGCAGAGACTTCAACGATGCATCGTCATTTGACCTCGTAACGGATTGCCATTTCGAATCAACATAGATGAGATGCTTTGCCGAACCATGGTGTTCGAGATAACCAATTGCGTTTGTGCTGGGTTTGGCCTGTGTGATGAAATTGTGTAGCTGGGTACAGAAATTGCCATTTGTGCACAGGTTGAGGAGATGAGACGTGGGAGGGCCGAGATCAGGACAAAGCAGAGCTGCGTTGGGCAGTGCGCAACTGAACCTGACGCTTTTCTTTGTCTTCACCTTTGTACTCGAAGACGGGCGCTCCGGTGACGAGTTTTCTCGAATTCGTTTGGCGGGCGCTCGAAGAGAAACCGCTGCGTCTGAATCGGTTGTTGAATGTAGCCTGCCACTAACACTGGATTCCACCGTCAGCCAAGTGGATTTGCTTGAGCTCTGACGATCCTTCTCCCGGGATTGCAGGGTCAATTGACTGAAGGCGATCGTGAACCTGATTTGGGCTGGGTCTGCGTATGTTGGGTGGAGACTGATGTGTGCACGGTGGCCCGTGTGCTTGGTGCACGCTTGGCCGAGAGCCTGGTACAGGTTGTCGGCGGCATCCTTGACTTTGGCGAATCTGGCAATCTGTTTCTGAGAGTCGAGGGTAGGTCTGAGTGTAGGTTGGGAGTCTTGCAGGGGCTGTGTTTGATCGACAAGGGTGCAGAAATCCTCTGTTTCGCTTCTCAGCTGCTCGAGAAGTTCAACAACATGAGGCTCTGAGAAGGCGAATTTGATTTTCTTGCCAATCGAGCGCAGAGCACCGCCTTCGCGCGGCTGAGACCGGATCTTGTTAGCATGATCATTCTGCAGCAGCGAGAATAACGGACCTTGGGACTCTGATCACAGAGTTTCTGAAAGTCTTCAATCTTCGACTGAAGACCCGTCAAGTGCTCAATGATCAGGTCAATCGAGTCTACGAAAGCGTCTCGGGAGTCGGCTAGCCTGGCAAGATATGCAGCAGCAATTTGAGGGTCCTTCCAGCTCGGATGTGCTCGGTCATCAAGCATTAGTCGAGCATGATCTTTGTCGACACAGTGAGCAAGGAGACGGGCATTCGCGGTCCGGAAAATGGTTCCCTGGATGTTGAGTGATTTGGCAAGCCTCTTCACAGACCTCGTATAATCTCGGTATCTTTTGATGCACTGTGCTGTCTCGCCGTAGTGTTCATAGGCACTGATGACCAGAGGAGCAATCGCCAGAACAATGCCAACTGCCTCTGCCATGATGATGAGGACACCACGAGAGCGATCGAGCTTTGAGACGAGGAAAAGAGATTCACATACTCCCAGTTGATCGTCGCAGCACAGCCTCAATGCTCATGCTCGAATTTGGCCAGCTTGTTGGCGGTGAGGCTGTGCTAGGCCTAGCAAGAACGCCTCGTGGTTTTTACCTCACATATTTCAGCCTCATGTCGCCCTTGATCGACCTGCATGCGCTTCAGGTACACCGCGGCGGCATTGATGGAATGTTGGGAAATCTCTCCTGACATGTCAACACACGCCTCTGTCTGAGTGTCTGGCGTTTATCCTTCCTAGGCATCAGCACAATACTTTATCGCAACACCTTGATCTTGCTGGTGATTTCGCCAAAGCGAGACCAGGAATCTATTACCTCTATCGACACCTCTGAACAAGCCGTCTCGAAATCGGTGCCCTGGTGCCATGACCGGTCAGCACGCCTCCATAGGCCGTGGCGATACTATATCACCGGATGCCGATCGGCCAAAGAGTCCTCTTCAGGCGATGCGGAAACGGCGCGGTAAAAGAGAAGTTGGCAGGTCGTCCAAGTCCTCCACACCCGGGTTGGTCGAGCTCATGACAGGACATGGCGGTCCCACCATGCCGACATTGGCATCTCCAATGCAAGAGGCCGACTTAGACGATGCCCCTACAGACAACGATGACGAGAATATAACTGACGAGGTCACTATCAAGATGAGCCTTGCTGTGGACAACATCGTACCGTCCTTTGAAGGCTTTAAACTTCACGCCAGACAGCTAAGTCCTCGGCTACAACCATTCTTGATCGATAGGATCGGACACGAGCAAGTGCGACGTTATAAGAGACTGGTTGAGAACAAGGTGAAACATACACAAGCTGTGCTACTCAACAAGAACTGTCCTTCTGGAACGCACTGTATTGAACTCGGGGAGAAAGCAACTCTCCTTGCTCCGCAGGTGGGTGCCAAATTGCAGGTCAGCACCCCTACCGAGAGTGACACGGACGAGACGGTTTTCGACAAGGACGTGCTCACAGCAGCCTCTTTTCCCCCAGGTGTCCCAGTGCCACCGGTCAAGCGCTTCCCCACCGAATTCGAATGTCCGGTCTGCTTCAAAGTAAAGAAATTTCAAAAGCCGGCGGACTGGACGAGGCATGTCTATGAGGATGTCCAACCCTTCTCGTGCACCTTTCTCGCTTGTTCCGACCCCAAGTCATTCAGACGGAGAGATGACTGGGTGCGGCACGAGAATGAACGGCACCGTCACCTGGTGCGGTGGGAGTGCAGCATTCAAGATTGCAACCATGTATGCTACCGCAAGGATAGTTTTGTGCAACATCTCGTCCGCGAGCACAAGAAGGTTGAACCAAAAGTGAAGGGCCGGGGCTCCCGCAGCAGCAAAGCCAGTAGCTGGACGTCGGAGGAGCAAGAAGAGAACGAGGTCTGGCGATTAGTTGAAGAATGTCGGCACGAAACCACCAGCCTACCCCGCGACGAGCCTTGTCGATTTTGTGGGAACGTCTGTAGCACATGGAAGAAGCTGAGCATACACATGAGCAAGCACATGGAGCAAATCGCCATGCCAGTGCTTTCGCTTGTGTCAATGCTACAGGTGTCGCCCGACACCACCGTCAGCCCCATCGAGCAGCAGCCAGCACGGCAGCAGACAGCATTTGGTGCGACTGCGCCAAACATGAACAAGATGGACACCAGCAACCTGTCCCCATACGCAGTAGAAGCGACCTCGACGTACCAGGTCCCTTCCGCTGGCCACTTGGACGGGATGTTCTACGACGCGCGCAGCTGGTCGGAGAAGATGCAGCCTCAGGCGGTGACAGGTGATGGCTCCGCAGGGACTGTCGCTCGCTCTTCTGCAGTCAAATTCGGCCCTGACTTTGAACAACCACGGCCCACAAATGACCAGTTCGAATCCTTGTCAGTAGTATCGGGAGGTCCTGGCCACAACCCCAAACATATTGCCCCCAAGTCTATCAGTTCCGTCGACCATCTCCCAACTCTTTCAGGCTCGACAACGTCCAGACCTTGGGTTTCGCGCTGGCTTGCAGAAAGCCAGTCGATTTCCAGTCACGACGACCGAGATCTGGTCTATGAGCAGCATTCACATGACTCTGGCCTCGTCACAGGTCTCTATGAGTCCTGTCTCCACACATTGAACGAGATATGGCGACAATTTACCAGAAATCGACGTGGACCCTCCGCTAGCCATAGACTATTGACGGACATTAGAGACCGACTGTGTTTATGGGGAGAAGGATTCGGGGCTGGGCAGTTGGAGAGCGTCATCAGCACATCTTCTGAGATTTTTCAGGAGGTCGTAGATTTGCTCTTCAGGATCGGACATTTGCTTGTCAAAGGCGCCTCAGCGTTCTCGCAAAGTACCAGTGATTCCTCTTCCACTCAGGAGCAACGTGTCTATCGACTAAAACTACCAGTCAACGAACTTAAGCGTCTGCTCGAACTGGCAGCCTCGGTGTTGCACAACGACGATGATTCTGGCACCATATCATCCGCATCTGAGTCCGAAGATGAGTCTGACGACGGTCGCCACGATTCAGGTCTGTACGGTTTCCTAAATCCACTCTCAACGTACACCAGACTTCTAATGGACTTGTACCCGACCATGGAACGCACTTACGCTGATGCGCTTCCATCCATGGATCAAACCCGCTCAGTTAAGTCTCAATTCAAATTTCATGTCACCGACGCCGCACAGTCATTCGTCCTTAAAGTGCACGACCAATTCCCAGAGGCAGCGCTAGACTTAGTGGAGCGGCTTGGAGAAGCGAACTGGCAGAGATTTGAACGTGTGAGAAACGAAACGGCAGCTGTATCAGCAGCGACTACCGAGCTTCCAAAATCTCTTTTCAAACCAGTCTCTTTGTTCCATGATTCCGGTCTCGGGTCGTCCGTGCCAACTCAGTCGCAGAAGGCAACATCCACTGCTTCGCACAGCTCGTTCGTCTCAAGCGTCGACGGCAAAGACAAGGGTCTTTTACGAGTCCCTACTCTCCCATATCAAGGTGACCCTTTCGAATGTTTCGTTTGCAAACAGCTCGTATCTTCTGTCAAAAACAGGATAGATTGGAAGTAAGTGTTGACATTTGTCATTAACTAAACGCTGACGGAATAGGGTGCATGTCTTTGAAGACCTCCAGGCCTACGTCTGCACCTTCAAAGATTGCCCAAATATGCTGACGACGTTCCCAACGAGAAAGCTCTGGGAGTTGCACGAAACCAAACAACACCTCTCAGACGAGTATTTTCGCTGTCTCGACTGCTCAGCACAGTTTCCCAGCAGTGAAGCTTTCCTGCAACATCTCAAGTCGGGCCATAACATTGACGTCCAAAACAACGTTCAAACGCAATCCTTTCTAGGAGCAGGAAAGACGTTAATCACTCGTTCCCTTAGAGACCAGTCGTGCCCTTTGTGTCGACATACTGGTTGGGACAACAAACGTGCCTATTTTACTCATGTGGGTAAACATCTTGAACAGGTAGCTTTGTCGGCGTTGCCACCTCATGAAGACGATGACTCGGATAATGATTCTGCGGTTTCCTTCACTTCACCAATTTCTACTCCGTCCACGCCTTCCAGACCACTTCATCCACCGCAGTTCTATGGAAACGATGTCAACCCTCAAATTTATACTGCCGTCTATTCGAGCGTATCAGTTTTTGAGATGGAAGTGAACGGCGTGACGGTCATGCGGCGGCGAGCAGACTCCTGGCTCAATGCCACCCAAATTTTGAAGGTTGCCGGAGTAGACAAGACTATGCGTACAAAGATCCTCGAAAACGAAGTGCACACCGGGGAGCATGAAAAAGTCCAAGGAGGCTACGGAAAATACCAAGGCACATGGATCAACCGCCAAAGAGGGCGAGAGTTTTGCCGGCGCTATGGCGTGGAACGGCTTTTGCTACCACTTCTAGAGCACGGTATTAATTCAGATGGCAATGCCCCGAACTCGCAAGTCCAGCGCAACGAAAAGGAGAGGAAAAAGGACATGCAGAGAAAACGGCGTCGCGAGCAACAAATCCGCAACGAAACTCAAAGGTTGGAAGAATGGGAACAACTCGCCCGAGAAGCCCGAGAAGCCGACGATCCCGAGGAACATTTTAAATACCTTCTGCAAGCCAAAAAATCCCAAGCCCGAATTCGTCAGATGACCGAATTGCTGGAAAGAGGAGGAGGAGGACCGATTCAAGACGAGGCAGACGTGTCATCTTTCCCCCCCAGTTACGAGGGCGGCATGACCACTGCATTCCAAGTCGAGCCGCCAGCAGGTTTAACCACCCTTTTAGTCGGGCCAAAACAGCCGGCGGAGATGAGCCAAGTACAAATGCAACAAGCGCAAATGCGACAGCAAGCACAACCGATCCTGCAACGCATGAATGTGCAGCCCTCACACCAACCGAGCATGATGGTCGACCGGCTCCAAGCGGCACAGCAAGACCACCTGCGCAACGAGTCGCCTGCGTCGAACCTTCGCGAGAAGTCTCCCTTCCGTCAGAATTCGCCGTTCAATCCGCCAGCAGCCGTGCAGAGACAGCAGCCAGCAGATGTAGAAGCCAAGGTGTTAGAACAGTTCCCGCAATTTGCTAATCTCGAGAAGCAAAGACTTATTAAAATAAGGAAGGCCCAGGCGAGTCAGGATCATACGGTAGAGCTGAATGAACTGCGGCTTTTCGCCAATAGCTTCAAACTCAAGACACCCATTTCTCGGGACATGGTGGAGATCCTGGCCAAAGACCCCAAGAAGCAAGAAGCCATCATCGACAAGGCCCAGAAGGAAGCACAGAACGACCACGAAGAAGCCAGATCTGGAACAGCCAGCTCTTCTATGGTATCGTCGACAGCTGCCGTTGCCGCCCGCACACCGGAAGCACCTCTGCAGACAAGCCCCAGCATTCCAGATCGTCAAACTATTAATCAGGGCCGAGGAGGCTACCCCTCAAGCAGCGGCCAGATCAAGATCCAGACGTCCATCCCGCCACAGGAGTTGATGCTGGATGAGCGCGACATCGATGAAACCTGTTATTCCTCGTCGTCATACTCACCCAAGCTCGAAGCGAACTTTATGAAAGATTTTTCCTGTTGTGGACTCACGTTACCTAACCTGCACGATCTCCTGCAGCACTACGAGGAAGCACACGCGCACAAAGAGCCCGAGCAACCGGCTGCAACAAGCTTTCCTTCCCAGGGCCAGCATATGGACTATTCCAATCCAGCGTACATTTTCGATGCCGCAATCTACGAGGAAGCACACGTGCACAAAGAGCCCGAGCAGCCGGCTGCAACAAGCTTTCCTTCCCAGGGCCAGCATATGGGCTATTCCAATCCAGCGTACATTTTCGGTGCCGCAGTTGACGAGGAAGCACACGTGCACAAAGAGCCCGAGCAGCCGGCTGCAACAAGCTTTCCTTCCCAGGGCCAGCATATAGACCATTCCAATGCAGCGTTCATTTTCGATGCCGCAGCAATCCCAGGCCAACAGATTCAAGAGATGAAATCAATGCCCGGTCAGGAGGGATAGATGTCACTGAATCAAGAATTAATGTGGCAGCGTCAGATGCAAATGCGACAACAACAACAACAGCAGTAGCAGCAGATGTCTGGGAATCAGCCTATACCTATGAGTGCTGTGCCTCACCCTTCACCGGGCCGACAACTTACTCCGCAACAAATGGCAATCATGGACCAGCAGACCGTCCCGCTGAACATACTGAACTATGTTAGACAGGACGCTCGCATCCCGGGGATAAAGAACTGGTTTCAGCTGAAGCAATGGGCCCGCCAAAACCCCAGTCCCAATCTACCTTTAGCACAGCTGATGAACATCCAGAGAAGTCATTTCGATCACATCGTGAGAGCTCGAGACGAACCCTGGTCTCCATTAACGACCTGGACGTCACACTAATCTAATGTATTCTTGACAATTTTATATCTGGTAGTGCATGATGATCGTGGTTGTTCATCCAATGTTTTGATTCACTGGCAGCTTGCTATCAATCTTTGTTCAGCCACTTCTTCTGGGCCTTTCTCCGATTGCCGTCCAACACATGCTCATACAACCAGGTCACAAGCCAGAACAATGCTGCCAATGTGGCACACTGGAATGTTGAGAAGAACTGCCACGCCGTAATCAGGGTGGTGCCCACACCCCACGGCACCACAAACTTTATCCACTCGTTGGTCTGGTACAAATCTTCCTGGGCCTGGATGAAGTATTTTTTTTCCTTTCGACTTGCTGCTTGTCCATTTGAGGGCCCTGATCTTTCCACTGCTCCCACTGGTGAGCTGTGCTCGGCATACGCTAGATCGGCGGCGGCAACCGTGGCGTACGTTTGTGCGTCCTTTTCCGAATTAGACAATGATGGAGGCTCTGGCGCCTTATGCTCATGTGGATACCAGTCTGTGGTGAGCTGGAGTACCGTCAAAAATCGCACATCGGCTTTGTAGAAGGGAATAAGCAGGATTTTGAAGACCTGGTGGATAGCGACGTAGAGAAGCAAGTTCTTCTCGTCGAAGGCTGCGGCTATGTCAGCTATAGACCTCAGCGCCGTACAAATTGACGTGTCCATACAGACACTCTCGACAACAAAGTCGACGTGCGGACTCAGAATCTTGTACCAGCGGTATATCTGCAGAATGAACCATCTAGAATTGGCAAAGCTTCCCGTTCGACAAAACGGATGGGTAAAGGATGCGGTGGGAGTGAAATATGTCTCGATTGCAAGTTTTTGCTTGCTTGGAGGTGCCGTACACAGTGCGTGGATCACTTGACTAATCTCTGCCACTGCAAGACCTTAGAGCAGACCAAGTTGGAGGCGCGATCTAACAGAAGCATACCAGGGTCGTCCATCACGAATCCACCAGGGGTATTTTAGTTATAGAAGGTTTGACAAGCGGATGCTTTGATATGAGGTGTTGGAGAAAGTTGCTGAGCTTGTGGAATTACGGGTAGAGGTTAAAAGGGACAAAGCAAGGCTCAATACATGGCATTTGGCAACGGAAATCAAATCCGGGAAGCGGGGATAGTTCTGTGGCCATTTACGTCACTTACCCCACTGACGCAAATGCACCTATACCATCCTTCTCATCCCCCCGATGCACACTTTCCTTGTACCCTAACCCGTTTCGCAGCCTGTCTTCCTCCCCTACAATCTTTGCCGGCAAATTCCTGCCAATGCCCATAAACACAAACAGTGCCCACTTCCACCGGAACGGATTGATCAAGACGACGAAACAAAACCAATAGATCAGCTCCGAGTAGGTAAAGAAGTCAAAAGCTCTCGTAGGCGCCAAGGACTTGAGCATGCTCGTCATATCAATCCACCTTCTCATCAAGAAACCTCGCGGCGTGGTCAAGGGATCAACGAGAAACATGAGAAGCAGTCGAGTGTAGATACCGATATGATAGTTACCGACCGTACCTAGAAAGATTAGCGAATTGTTAAGAGTATGTTCCATCCATACCAATGGCATTGACGTAAGTGCAGTTGATACCACAGATAGTCTAGAAAATCCATCAGCCAGCATCATGGATTAGAGATAGACAAAACGGCCGGGCTGTTTGGTCAAAGGACACGAACAACCAACACAACGATGAAAGACTGGTGATGTACGACTCACAGGAGACTGCGGAGGAAAGGTCTGCAGATACCACCGTGGCGGGCCGTATGGTTCCTGGAAAACTTGGTCTGGCAGGAAATCTAGACTTGGCCGTTTATAGCCGGTGGCCATGACGATCGTGTCCCCTTCGACTAGCTTATGATGTCCAATGCCTCCTTTTGGCACACCTTGAGCTCGGTGATTGAAGTAGATCCCGTTCTCGCGCGCTTCGTCAATGTCTCCCCGGAGCCAGGCCGCTTGACCGGCACGAATCTGGTGGAGTATTTCAGAGTTGACCATGGGAGTTTCGGTGAAAAGGCCTTGGTCGGCAGGGGCAATGTCCTTGAGGTCTCGGTAGAAGAATATGCGGAGGATGTTTTCTGGAATCCATGACAAGATGGTTTCTTGACCGAATATATTGAACGCGAGCATGGCATCGACAAAGGCGTTCCGAGGGATAATCCACTTGTCAGAACGTGTGAGCACCTTCACCTCAGCAGCACCAGTATCGACCGCCCATTCTAATGCTTCGACGGCACTCGCTCCGCCACCGACGATGAGAATCCTTTTGCCCTTTGCATCTTTGCCGTCAAGATTTGAGGAATGAAAGATTTGACCGTTGAAGTTTTCTTGTCCAGGAAGATGAGGCATCTTGGGCACGCCGCACGTCCCGATGGCAACGATGACACCGTCAAAACGTCCGTTGGAGGAATCATTGACGATCCATCGGCCTTGTTGGTCCCTGTATACAGCCTCGACACGAGTGCTGAACTTGGTCTTCTCGTCCAGTCCGTACCGCAACCACAACTTCCGAATCTGGTTGACAATCTGGTTTTGCTTGGGGTAGCCACCACCCCATCGAACAGACGGATGAAATCTGTACATGGCACTGTGAATCTGCAATCCAGATGTGGTGTTGACATCCTAGCACGTGAGGTGAGCATGACAGTGACCTTGAGGAGTATATGTACCGACACTCCATATCCCCCCTAAATGCTCTTCACCACGCGCCTCAAAGAGAGTCACGTCAAATCCATGACCGACACAATGCGATGCCGCTGAGACGCCAGTGAGACCGGCTCCGATGACAGCAATCTTCGGTTTTCGCAGATGTGCGCCGGGTGGCGGAGGCGTGGGAGAGAAGATCTTGTCAAGAATCCACTGCAAGATGGTGTACAGCCAGAAGACAGGGTTGGCCATGTTTCAGAGATTATCAGAAAGGGTCCAGACTGCAGAGATGAAGATTCGTAGCTCTGGCGACGCTCAAGACAGGTCGCATGAACTTAAATCTACCAAATGCAAACGTCATCAAGCAGGTCCCCGGGCGAAATCTCCGAAGTCGTAGATCAAAGCTGGAAACATGAATATAAAGTGGATCGACGATCTTGCCTCCCAGTGAGATTGGTGGCGTGCACGACGTTGTGCATATGAAGTGGCCAAATAGACAACAGCTGCGTCATTCGTGATAGCCCGTTTTCCTGCCTTTCTTGGAGACCGGACCGGAGCTGCCACCTGTGACGCATAATAGAGAGGGCACGGTGCCTTTGGCGAATTGGACTTCCATCATGATAGCCACGGCCACCACTGCGACTCCGCTCATCCTACACTCACATGGTATGACGGACAACAAACATCCAATCAGCGGCAGTAATGGACTTACTTGGAACCATCTCATCTGGTCTGTTCATCATGACCATCTTCAACCCCAAGAGGCCTATTTCGTATCTTCTCTATCTGGACTGTGGCTGGGCCTGATGTAGGTGAAAAGTGGAGCTAGAAGAACTGTTACAAACATATGCTGCTCCCTGACCGCCTTCCAAAAAGACTAGCAATTCAACCAAGGATTGGTTGAACTCTCAGGGTACAAATATATGTGCTTGTGAGGAACACCTGTCTTAGCTCGGCTACATCTATTCCTAGCTCTATCGCCCCGCACAGCTGCTAAATAAAGCCGAATTTGGCTGTTATTTGATCGCCGAACAATTGCCTGACTGACTTGCTGCATCTCTCTGCACGGGGCAGTTGCATCCCTAGCAGTGGGTCGTTGCAGGCATCTTGGCGCGGCATTCCTCTCTCCAATCCAGTGACGCGGTCCCTCACTACAACAGACTGACAAGGACGGTTCCTGACAACTGGTAAATTCACAAGGATACTGCCCTTCTCCCGTTATCAGTCTGTTCTCTGCAGCCCGATCCCCGCCGTGAGTAACGACGACGAATCCTCACTGGTTTTGCTGACATGTCTTAGGAGACCAAAATAATTCAGCATGCCTCCTTCCACGTCATCCATCTCGAGTATCTCCAAACCTATCAAAGGACCTACCAAGCCCTGCATTCCATGCGACTGCGGTGACTTTGAATGTGACTGTTGCATCATTCCTTGCACGGTCATGTGAACCGAAATTCTACGCCGTTCAAGGCATTGAGGAAAGATGACGGCTTGACAAATTGATAGGGGTTGAGAAACTGTGACTTCTTTCAGGAAGCAGTGGCAAGCGTTTCACGACCGAACGACTCTCTCGATAAGCGTAGTTAGAAGTTATACATATTCCCATGGATATCAAGGAGGCCGGGCTTGACTCTGGGTCAATGGATGCGATTCAGCCTCATCCTCGGTCAACTCCTCCAGTGTAAAGTCCTCGGCTTGAACCTGTTCCACGTCCGCGCCCCTGCCTAGTCCCCCTGTCAGGGCATACTCGAAGCGGCTTGGGTACGGCTCATCGCATTTGGAATGCTTCAATGGGCGGTAGTATCTGCGGTAGGAGAAGTAGGCCACAAAGATGCCCAAGAGACTGCCACAGGTAATGTCGTAGACGTCGTGCCGGTAATCTGCCAGTCTTGACATGGCAATCAGGGCGGCGCCAAGTAGCGGCGTCAGACAGAGCAAGACTCGGGCGAGGTCTGCATGTGGGTGGAAGAGACGAAGCTGACCGGCCAGGAAGAGGGCCAGATAGCCGAGACCAGCGAATGCGAAGCTGCTGTGGCCGCTGGGAAAGCTACGCCACCCATCCTGAAGGGTGTGACCATCGGCTTCTGTACACGCGGCGATGGTGATCAGGCTGTGTTCGGGGGTTCCCTTTTCGGGCTTGCAACGAGCAATGAGGTCTGGCCGGGGGCGTCCAACGGCGTTCTTGAGCAGGTCGGTCAGGAACGAGGCGAGCGTGACACTGATAATGAGCCCGAGGATCGTGACGTGCGCTTGGTGGACACCCGGTCGCCGCACTCCAGCCCACAGAATCAAAATCACCAAGGGCGCAGCTCCTGAATAGAGGATGTTTTGGACTGATGAAACCCGCTGCACCAGGGCGTGGGGATATTGTTTCGCACGGTCATCGAGGGAGAACATGCGATGGAACGGGTCCACGAAGAATTGCTCCTGCATCTCTCAGTAAACCGAACCTTTCTCCGTCATGGCACTCACATATTGATACGCGGCCAGGAGGAGCACCAGGCCGAGATAGTCAGGAGCATATGAGCGCTGCCAAAATCGTGTGATGGCGCCTAACACGCCAGGAGTGTCCGATGGAGAACGTCTCATGTCGCCCGGTCTTCAATAGCAAGAATTTGAAGGGCTAGACTAGCAGCCGTGCTTCCATATCCTTGACAGCCGATGCGGGTCAAGACTGAAGATGGCCGGCCAGAGAATGAGGTGGAGAGTGGATGTTCAATACTCCCAACTCCGCAAATCGCGTCATGTGATTGGCCAATCATCGTCAACTCGCTCCCTCCTGTGTCGACCGATTCTTCAACTTTGGCCATTCGCATCTGGCGACTGTCGTTGTACACTGGCAGAATGGCGCAGCAGGGTCCAGAGGTCCCAGACGCGCCTTTCCCGGCGCCACCACCCTTCTGGAAGTACTTCACCGCGGCCAACGTCCAAAAGGTCAAAGAGCTTGAATCCAGCAACGAGACCTCGCGGCAGCCGTTGCCTCTACCATTGGCATATCTACGTCCACCGCCACCACCGTCGTCGTCGGCGCATTCATACACGGCGTTTGCTCAGTCCCATGTCATCGACACTACGAAACCTGCGCTCCCCCCCCTGGACCAGCTGCTATTCGACCCCGACGATCCACAGTTGAACCATGCCGTCCTTCTCACGCGCCTTACCAAGTCTCTGCTCTTGAATTTTCTGGAATTGATGACTGCCTTGTCTCTGGATCCCACAAAATATGAAGAGAAAATGTCGGATATCCGGCAGCTGGTGCTGAACGTCCACGCGGTGATCAATATGTACCGACCCCATCAAGCCCGGGAAGGCGTCAAGGAAATCTTAGAAGGTATATTGGAAGACGGTCAGAGGGAAATCGAGCAATGCGACCACCTGAAGGGTAGGATCGAGGACTTCTTGGGTGAGGTTGAGAAGTGGCAGCACGCGAAGAGTTCCGGCGAAAATGACGGGAACAAGACATCGCCAGAGACCACAGACCACAAGCTCGAAGAGACAAAGAGAATATGGAAGATGGTCCACGAGTTGGAGGACGATTGATCAAGCATGTTTCTCACTAAAAATCTCATAATGACTTTTCGAGTATCCTCGGACCGAAACCATCCAGCACAGGCTCACACATGAATCTCAGAAACTCCTCCAGCTAGGATGTCATTCTGGTATGGCTGCAAGGCTGGGTCGACCTCTTCTTTGACGAATTCGTCGACCTGCTCCGCTGACCTGCCCACGAACTTGGCCGGGTTGAGCAATTTATCCTCGGTCAACTCGTCCCAGATCGGTTCGAAGAACGTTTCCTTCCTCACTCGCTCGACCAGGTCATTCGGCTTTCCTTCCTGCTTGACGACCGCGCCGGCCTGGTGAGACAGCACCCGAATGTGTTCGTGCACTTCCTGCCTACTCCGGCCCTTCTCGACCATTCGCATGATCATGGACTCGGTCGCCATGAACGGCAACTCTTGTTGCAGGTGATTGCTGATCACGGCTGGGTAGACGACAAGACCTGAAGACACGTTGTCCAGCAAGATGCAGAGGGCGTCGGCGATGAGGAACATCTCCGGGATGTCAATGCGGCGGATGGCCGAGTCATCCAAGGTCCGTTCGAACCACTGATGCGCATACGTGGCCCCGGAGCCGAGCGGGAGAAAGGCGAGCTTCCGAGCCAGGGAGCACATGCGTTCGGACCTCATGGGATTCCGCTTGTACGCCATGGCCGACGAGCCGATCTGATCTTTCTCAAACGGCTCTTCCAGCTCTTTCAGCATGCCCAGATGACGAATGTCGGTGCCAATGTGCTCACAGGTCGTGCCGAATGATGCCAGGACGTTGGCAATGTCAAAATCGACTTTACGATTATACGTCTGCACCGAAACAATCGTTCGCTTGCTGAAGCCGGCCTTCTTGGTGACAAGGTTGTCAAGCTGCTTCACCTTGTCATGGTCTCCGCCGAAGATCTGGAGGAAAGAAGCTTGCGTTCCCGTCGTGCCTTTGACGCCTCGGAAGCGGAGGTCGGATTTCGCCCGCTCGAGGTTGCGAAGGTCGATGAGCAAGGACTCAATCCACTGCGTGGCCCGTCGACCCACGGTGATCGGCTGGGCGGATTGACCATGGGTGAAGGCCAGACAGGGTAATGACTTGTACTGAACCGCAAAGTCTGACAGCTTCTTGATGCATTTGGCAATTTTGGGCAGGAGGATCGACAGACCGTCCCGCAGAAAGATGAGATCGGCGTTGTCGGTCACGTAGCATGAGGTCGCACCCCAATGGATGATTTTCTCTGCTGCGGGAGCGCGTTGACCAAAGGCGTACACATGAGCCATGACGTCGTGGCGCCGCCTCTTTTCTTCCACGGCGGCCACCTGAAAATCTTCGTCAGACATGACTTGCGCGGCTCTCATCTGGCTGATGGCCTCGTCGGAGATATCGAGGCCTAGCTCTTTCTGCGACTCTGCCAGCCAGATCCAAAGTTGCCTCCAAGTCGACGCACGTGTTCGTGCTGAGAAGAGGCTGAGCATTTCTTTGCTAGCGTAGCGAGAGCCCAGAGGGCTCTGCCACGAGTCGAAGGACATGTTGGAGTGTGACTTGGGTTTAGATCTGAAATTTCTCAGAATTTTCTTCAGAGCTTCTGTGACAAATTTGGAGTACAAATCAATCACTTGTCTCGCTCAACATGGAGGCCTTTTTTGGTCGGGCGATACCGGCTGAGACCTCTGACTTGCCAAGCCTCATATATGACGTTGAAGTTGCTGAGCCTGAGGTTGTCAAGGGCGGTCTCACTCAGTGTCCATGAGGAAGTGAACAAGAAATCATCGCGTATGCTCACACGCTGCAATATGGGATTTTTCAATGCTGGCGGATCAATGTGATGAGATTGTGATAGCTTCGGTGGTGCGTGGCTACCCACTGAACTGCGACTTGATCCATTCCTGTATGGTTGTGAGGTCTGTGCTGCCTGTAACAGGTCATTTTCATTCTTGCAAATGCCTGTGCTTGTATGCTCGAGTGATGCTCGCGCTTGAACTGACCGAGACCTCTCCAACTGAGCCTGATGATGATGAATCCACGGCCAAGTGTGACCAGTTACCAACACATAATCCCATTTGAGAACATCGTGACGATTCACGATGCACATGGAATGACTAAACGTACCCGGCAACAGCAAGAACAACGAGAAGAGCAGTCGCCTTGGGAGAGAGGGCTGGAAGGGCCGATTGAACCGTTGGGAGGATGACGGCCGCGGCGGTGGTGGGGGAAAGACGCAAGGGTCGGGAAGTGTATGAGATTTCCGGAAGGAATTAAGGGGAAGTGCAGAGGATGAGGCCAAGTTGCGACGGCTCAAATAGAGGTCGCGCGCTTTGGCCTCAAACCAGACGTCTAGGTCAAGGTGAGGTTGATGATGGGCACGAGGGAACTTGAGCGAGGTATAACACCACTGCATGGTGTGTTCCAGGTTGGTGAGACCTGGACTGTGACAGCATGGGCTAATATGACTGAGACTGACAATATCCAGAACTATACGAGACGTGGTCGAAGAAGACACGGATCAATCGCTTATTGGGATATATGGTCCGCAGCCGCTATTCCAACGTGATTATGACATATTCCAGGTGGCCTTGTGGGCAGTGCAATGCATGCTTTGAAACTATTGCTGCAGTAAGAGAGGGTATCTGCCATGTCCTAATCTTCATCCTGACGGTCGGTTCATGAATACAATTGATGTCACGTGACTGCACAAGGAGTCTCAATCACAACTCGATGAGGCTTTCCTCAACCGCCACAGGCTGCACCTGCGGTTGTGGGGCATGTTGCGGGGCTGCAGGGAATTGATCTGGTGTATATCCTGTAAATGTCGGGTACGGGATACTTGGCTGTTGTTGCGGCTGCAGGGAAGGCGGCGCATATTGTTGAGATTGAGCGGAAGGATGGGAAGGTGGGGGTTGTGTTTGCGGGTATGGAGTCTGGGCTGAGTAGGAATCTTGACGCGGCTGCTGAGACGGTGTCGGCATCACCTGGCCATATGGAGTTTGAAGCTGTGGTTGTGGTTCATGCTGCGTCGGCGGCAGTTGTGGCACTTGTCCGTACACGGTCTGCGGCGGTTGCGTCTGGGTTTCAGCTTGTGGCGCAGGCATCTGCGTATATGTCGATGGCGGGGCCTGTGATGGCGGGCCCTGTGATGGCGGAGAGGGGTACTGCTGCGCTGGGAACGGCGTCTGATGTTGGTACATTTGGGGGGACGGTGGCTGAGTGTACTGGGGCGCCTGGGCAGGGGCAAGCTGTTGTGGTGGTAAGTATTGTTGGTACGGCGATGCAGGTGCGTCTTGCTTTTGACTCGAATATGAATATGATCGCTGGGGGATGGGCCCTTGCTGTTGCTGCTGCTGCTGTTGTTGTTGTTGCTGCTGCTGTTGCTGCTGTTGGGGGAGCGGCGCCTGTGGCGGATACGAGTCTGCTGGGACGTTGCCAAAGTAGTAATTCTCAGCGCCTCCAGGAGCAGTGTTCATCGGCGGAGCTGGTCCTGCGGCCAACGCAGGATACATCCCTTGCTGTTGTTGAGGCATGGCGGGCGATGGCAGACCATACCCTGGATAGGTAGGATTTCTCTGATTGTACGTATTGTTCAGCCGCTCTTCGAGCATCCGGTCGTAATATCGCACCACGGTGGAGAGCTTCGCGTGGAGGTCCAAGAGAGCGTCACTCTTCGACATGGTCTCGCCCAGCGTCCTCGCCAGCTTGGGTCGGAGCTTTCCAATGCTTTCATACAGCTCTTGGATTTGAGGTTCTCGTAAGATGGTGCCCGGCGGTTGGTGCTGTAACCGATCCACGAGCGTGGCAAACAAATTGATATTTTCTGCTTCCACGATCGACAACTCGTAGTCGTTCTTGGGCATCACAAATGGTTGTGTTGAGCTTGCGCCGTCCGTGGCCGACTTTTTGATCGATGCGGCATGCTTCTTGGCTTGTTCTTCCGCTTCCTTCAGAGACAGCGCGATGGCGGCCTTCAGATCGGGGTCCTCTTCCTCCTCATTGTTGGATACCCCGTTTTCCTTGGACGGCTCCTTCTGTGCCGGTGCCTGCGACTCTGACTGGGGCACATAACCTGCGCCGGCTCCTCCTTTGGCTTCTTCCAAACTCATCTCTAATGCTTTTCGCAAGTCCTCGTCGAAGCTGCTGCCTTCAACCCGTGCGCTGCGCGGTTGCATGGTGCTTGATTTGAGCGCAAATGATACTCGACGCTCAGAGCCGGACTTCTTGGTCAGCTTCTCGTAACAGCCGTCATCGACTCGGACCGGTTGCATGATGCCGAGGTGCGGCAGTGGGATGGACTTGCTCGAGCATTGCTGGTCAAAGACGTTCCCGCAATTCCTGCAGTGGTGCTTCCGGTTGGTGAATGTAAAGGCTGTTCGGCACCGCATGCAAACATCGCTGTCGGTCCATTCCGGCGGGGCGCTGCTGTCGACCATGCTGCTGGCGATCTCGACCTTGGGCGGGAATTTGAATCCCTCCTTTTGTAAGCTCTTGTACACCTCGTTGATGTATGACAGCTCCGATCGCCCTTGTGTGGCACTGGCCCAACTCTGGATCAACTCGAGGATCTTCTGCTTCACCTCCTCGCTGACGGCGGCAGCACCGTAGGCCTTGAGCAACGAGACCAAATTGTCCATGAACTCTCTCGAGGCAATTTCCGTCAGGAAATGGGAGCCTCCATTTTTGACACAGGTGTCTGTCAGCCTCAGCGCCGAGATTTGTACGTTGGGATTCTTGTTGCCTATCCGCCTCCTCAGTGACCGCATGGCATCCTTGGGCTGCACCGTCTTGGAACGTATGAGATCGGAAATCTCGAGACTGGTGGCAATGTCTTCCAAGCTGGACGAGGTGGCCTTCTCGATCTGCTCATCGAGGGCCGATGTGCTGGACGTGAACCATCCCGCCATGCTGGCTGTGCGAGAGCTTCACAATGAACTCGACAATGTGCAGTCGGCCGGCTGTATTATTGTACATGCAGTGTTTGGCGTCCTGAAATCGTTCAGTGACCAGTCCGAGGAGGTGGCCGAGATACTGCAGTATAATTGTAGATTGGAATAACTGTGTTTGTGTCCACGAGTCGCTTGAAACGTGTCGGTGCAGCGACAAGGCGGAAGTCATTTCAGTGGCGCTCCTTGCAAACCAACTTCGCGACACGCCCGCAAACAACGCTTGAGGCCTCCAACAACAACCCTGAGTGAGCACGTCCGAAACTGCTCTGGTACCACTCTTCTTTCTCGCTCTACGGCCCTACACCTCCACTTTTTGGCCCATCCAAGAAGAAACCGCTCAGACATCCTCCCGAATGCGCTGTGCCCGTCTCGACATCTCGCCCGCGCCCGCAGGACGGTGCTGACTGTACGACAAAGACTGCCGCGATGATCTTTTGGTGAATAGCAGACCCGACCGCCATGGCGGCTTCTGCATCCCCGCCGTCCCCGTCGCAGACCAGCACGATATCTGCACATCGAGGGAGCTGGGCGGACCCGAGGCCAACGGGACCCAGCGCCGGTTCCAGACCGGCCGCAAGAGGAGCGTTTCGACACATCAAAGACATCATTCGCGACGCCAGACCCGTGCTCCCAGAAGATGCATCGCTCACGCAATACCTGGCCGAGGCGGAGAGCTGTGTCAACGACTCGTGGGATCAGCTCGGTGTTGGACGACCGGTTCCTGCGTTCAAAGAATACCTGAAGGCGTGTGAAATCGCCATCAACTTCATTCCAAGACATAAAGAATATAGTTCTTGGAACGTCACGAACCGAGCATGGTCCCTCAGATACAAGATGTTGCGGCTGAAGCTCACGCAGATGGATGGTGAGATGAAGGCCGTTCGCGAACTCATCGAAGACAATAATGCTCGATATGGGACAAAGCCACGCAGCATGGAACCCCGACAGGTGTATGACTCTGGCTTCGGTGTGCCGACCCATGTATCGACGACGGTCGAGCCGAGACCCTTGTCGTCATCCAGCATGGCCACATCGACTCCCCGATCCTCTGAGGTTCCCGAGGCTTTGAGGATAGGAGGCCCGCGTCCCCTCAACCGGCCGAAGCCAGAAAACTTACGCGGCCACCGTGTTGAAGAGTCGGCAAATGAGCTGAGCCAAAGATTCGCCCGGCTGCGTGGAGGAGAAAGCCGGGCAGACAGCATGCTGATTTTGACCATGCCCAGAGCAAGTGATTTTCAACCCAGCAGCAGTGACCGACCTCGTTCCTATGCGCAACCATCATCTGGATTCGCCAATGGTGTCTCCCAGCCTCGCGGTCCCCACGACCTCGCCCCACAACACAACGGGCCATCGGTCCCTCCCAAGCTGCCAGTGTCGGCGTCCATGGCTATGCCCAAACCACCAAGTCCGACATACAGTCCGACCAATGCCCCTACGGGCGGTTTGGCCTCAAGCGCCAACCGCGTGTCAATGGATGGCAGCCGGCCTCCAACGGAGAGAAAAAACCTGTACTATGTTCAATCTCACAACGGTTCGACCAACTCGTTGCAAAGAACGCGTGACGAACTCCTTCTTCCTTACCGACCCACCACGCCCAATGGGGTCAACTCTGTCATCGTGCCCAAAAGCCGGTCCAGCGATATACCACACAAGACCATGATAGATGCCGCCACGCTGCACGAATACATGACCAAATACAACGTGCTGGTCGTTGACATTCGGGACAGAGTGATTTTTGATGACGGGCACATTATGGCCAGCTCCGTCATTTGCATCGAGCCCATTTCACTCAAAGAGGGTGTTTCGGCCGAAGAGCTGGAGGATCGCTTAGTCCTCGCTCCGGACAGCGAGCAAACGCTTTTCTCCCGACGCAATGAGTTTGACATTGTCGTCTATTATGACCAAGACACCAGCGACATTGCCTACCTGAAAGGTCCTCCCACCATGACCAAGACGCCGGCGCTGCGGGCTTTCTACGACACGCTGTACGAGTTCAACGACACCAAACCGTTGAAAGATGGTCGGCCCCCAGCACTCCTGGAAGGCGGAATCGATGCTTGGATCGACTATATGGGTGTCCACTCGCTTGCACGCTCGCAAACGGCCGCCATGCTCGGCTCTACGAGACAGCGGCTGGCCACCGGCCCCGGAAGACCGATTACTCGACAGCGTCTGGTGAGCGCTAATTCTCGATATGAAGTCCGCAACAGAAGACTACGCGACCACAAGTTCCTCGACGAAAAGGAGCAGCAGGCCTGGCGACAACAGGCTCAAGAGGAGGAGGTCGCGCCCAATGAGAGTGTGGAACCGGGCAGCGATGGCGAGTATTCGGTTGTGGATGAGGAGCCAGAGCCTTCATCGCCCTTTGTCCCGGATTACGAGACCTTTTTACGACGGTTTCCTTCGATCGGACAGCAGCAATCGATGATATTGCCCCCCCGGCGCCCTCTTCCACCCGGGCCAGTCTCGTATGAACCGCCTCTTCCCGCGGTGCCGGCACGGCCTCCTCCTGCCGTCCCTCGGCCGAGCTATTCCGGGCAGGCTGAGATCAGTCCTCCTCAAGCACCTCTGGCACGGGCCACGTCTGCCACGCGACAGCCAATTTACTCGTCCATCCATTCGATGCGCACCAAAAAGCTGCCCCGGACCGGGTTGACCAATTTTGGTGTTACTTGCTACATGAACTCGACCTTACAGTGCCTGTCGGCGACCCTGCCGCTGTCGCAATTCTTCAATGATCGGATCTATGAGAGCTACGTGCAGCAGAACTGGAAGGGCAGCAACGGCATCATGCCCAAAATATATGCCAACGTGGTCCAATCGGTGTGGAAGGACGATGTCCAGGTCATCAAACCGTCGACCTTTCGCAATTTCTGTGGCCGCATGAATCGTGAATGGGTCATTGATCGGCAGCAAGATGCCAAAGAGTTCTTTGACTTCCTGGTCGACTGTCTGCATGAAGATCTGAACGTCAATTGGGAGCGCACTCCTCTTCGACCCCTCACGACCGCGGAAGAGAAGCAGAGAGAGCGGATGGCGATTGCCAAAGCCAGCCCGATAGAGTGGCAACGCTACGAGCATCGTGACTACAGTTATATCTCTTCCCTCTTCGCCGGGCAGCACGCCTCCCGGCTTCGTTGCCGGACATGCAACAACACGTCGACGACCTACGAGGCTTTCTACAGCATCAGCATTGAGATTCCACGGTCCGGAGTCGGCCATATCTATGACTGCCTTCTGTCCTACACTCGAGAAGAGAAGCTGTCGGAGCAGTGGAGATGCCCGTACTGCAAGTGCGAGCGGCAGGCCACCAAGCAGATCATCTTGACCCGACTGCCACAGTTTCTCGTCATTCATTTCAAGCGCTTTGCCGCCTCCAAGACGGAAAAGGCCAAGAAGATTCACACCCCAATTGATTTCCCCTTGTACGGTTTGAGCATGGACGACTTTGTCATTCCGCGGACCACCACCCTGCCCGACCCACATGGTAAAATTGACGCCGCGACCACACCGCCTTACAGTTACGACGCCTACGGAGTTTTGCGCCATCTCGGAAACAGCGGCGATGGGGGGCATTACATGAGCATTGTCAAAGATCCTGGGAGGGGTTGCTGGCGCAAGTTTGATGATGAACGGCATATTGACTTGGATCCTATGAAGCTTAGTTCGCGGGATCGTCTCACGAATGGCGAGGCGTATATTGTGTTTTACCAGCGGGCGCCTGCCAGATAGTGTCTTGCAAAGAATTTGGACATGAATTTCGTCACGAGAAAGTAATCTGTCCCTATGAAAGGTTTCCATGGTCGCGTTCGCCTGCTGCTGTCATCGGAGCGGTGAGGTTGGAGGCCAACTTCGTCACCCATGCAATTGGCATTTCATCGCTCTCAGATCCACGAGCACCGAGGTCACGACTCCACACGCCCGGCGTTGTCGTTGTGTGGAAGCTAAGAGAAGTCTAGGGTGAAACCATGACAATCGGGCATACTCCGGACCTGGTGTAAGACAGTCATTTCCGCAACCGGCGTCATGAATCCTGAACCGTAAAGCGCTTGAGGCGCGTCCTTTCGCTGCGCGACTATGACTGGTTGGGCCTGGAGAGAAGGCTGGGCGGTCCTTGCGTACCCGCTGAAGCAGCGGTGTAACCAGGGCCAGCGAATGGACTGCTCAGTTGGCCTTTCACCGCACGTGACAACTTCTTGACGTCGCAGTTGTGTCGTATATAAAAGGGCGCGACGCGGGAGTGCTATCAGAGTGATGGGTGCCGAATTCGAACATGAATAGACCCCATATCCTCCGCCGCCAGAATCGTTTTGGCGGAGCTGTTCTCGACCTGCCACAGAGGGTGCCGCGTCCGTGGTCCAGTCGATATTGACGGCAGTCATGGCTTTGCAAGCCTTGATATTATTGGGAAGACGTCCAAGAAATGATCTCTTTTCGAGGCTAAGAGGTCCGTCCTCACCAGCAACAGCAACCATGCACACCGGTCCTCAGGCATGGTCACAACGTTCGAGAGCGTACTTTGAGCGCGGCAAGGCCTGAGGACGAAGTCCGTTGTGCAGATCAAAGCCACCTCGCGACGCCGAAAAAGATTCATTGCCAGTGGTGAATTAGCTTGGGTAGCAATGCATTGCATGGGAACTCATGTGATGAGAAATGGCTGCGTGGTTAACGGTGGAGAATATCGGTCGGTGAGCTGAGATTTGAGCTTTTCTGTGCAGAGTACCCGCCGTCGCTTCGATGGCCAAAGTGATGCTCGAGATGTTCACATTAACAGTCTTCCAGCGGTGACGAAGTACCGACCTAGCTTGGGCACCTTGGTCCTTAGTGCGTCCTAGCTTGTGACATGGTCACGCCGGTCGGTGACTGAGTGTCCATGATTGCGCGTCCAGGACCTGCTTGGGTTGCAATTCACCAGCTCAATACCAACTGCAGGCTCGAGGAATGATGGTCAGATGGAGAGAATGCGAGGTGTGATGGGCTGCGCGAAGAAAGGACGGTGGTGATGGGCCAGCGATCAAGGCTTCCGCCGTCTTTCTCGGCACACCCCCCCTGTCAGCAGGGCCGCCTTGTGCCAGATTCAGCCTACCGCGTCTGCGAGTTTATGCCTTGTCCTTTGAGCGACGGCAGACTCCTCTGGACAGAGGACGTGGTCCCGGAAGATGCCAATGTTGGCAATGGTGCTCGTCCCTTCAGGCGGACACCAGGCAATAACAGCCTTAGTATGGAGATTTACGACAGGCCGCCTCATATTGACTTACTAGACCCAACCTGTTTTTCCGCTTCTGCGCCGCGATCCGGGGATGGCATTGCTTCGCCTCAGTGGTTCCAGACCGGTCTTGTTGCGGAGGCTTTTCGTCATGAAGGCCACCAGTAAATTCTCCTCCAAGTCACGTCAATCCAATTATCAGGATGCTGACAACAACCCGGAATTGAACAGCCAGCTTTTGTACCACCCAGAGACTGAGCCATCCTTCTCGACCCGATCGCGAGGTGCCAGCGTGAGGAGGCTGTGTATCGCGTCTCCGTGCCACAATCATGGCGACACGCTCGGTCAAGGAAACAAATGACAGAGCAGTTGATCGGGACTGCTCGGCTTGGGTGATGGCAGCCGGACACACTGTTGCAAAGAGAAGAAAAATATATTCTTATAACGCTGGGTGTGTCCTTTCGCGAGAAGTCCTACAAACCTAGGAAGCAGAAAGGAGGCCCCAAACAGTCAGTCTCGTCTGTTGATCAGCACTCCGTCATCCTAGGGATCGATCGAGTACGACAAGGCCGCTCCACACCTGAGGTCTCGTTGTTCCGACGTATGGTCGCTCTCCCAGCAGGAATATGGAGCAGCATCCTCACTCAGACGCCCCAAGCTCGACAGCCAGGGGAAAAATTGTCGAGCCTGCGGTGGAGTCGGACACGCCCTGTGATCAAATTGGCAATGTCAATGGTGAGCAGTGACCCAAGGGGCGTGTTGACAAACTCAGCTGATTCAGCAGGATGGCGAGAATGTCACAATACTCCGGCGAATGACGAGGGACTTTATATGCTGCGTCACGTCCTAGGCCGTGGAAGCCCACCAGCCGAATGTTCAATCACTCAGATCGTACACGAGCGAGATGTGCGTCCGAACTGGTCGACTCAGCATACAGGACCCCACTCAGGGGGCGAGGATGAAACGGAGCAGCCAGACCTGGGGGGCGAGGCTTTTGAAGCGGAGCAGCCGGACCTGGGTCCTCCCGGCCCAAAGTCCTCACCCCAACAAGACGAGCTGACGGGGATGGTGAGAGACGACCCCGAGAGACATTCAGAGTCGGGCGAGATTATATTATCAGACGATGAGGGTAAGAAACGGCCGTCAGCTGTCCATCGTGGCTGACCTCAATATGAAGTCAGGTCGGACAATGGTGCATCAAACATCAAGAGCAAAATTGGAGTTGAGGATTAATGAACTAGTCATGTTAATCGGAGCGAAATGGATCTTGGCCACGGTGATTTATGGGACCGGGAAAATATTAGAGACATGGCGTTTCACGTCTGCATGAGGGAAGGCGTAGACATTTGTTTTCTCCTTCACGCTTTTTCGAATCGGACTTCAAATTGTCTATTTGACTTTTACCAAGACCCATCTCCTCAGCGTGTGACCATGTTCATGTCTCCATTGCTGGGTCTTCAGACGATATCACCACCTCGACCTCACGTGAGTTGCTTGGAAATCCATTTTTTGGGTTCTGAGTCTGAGACTGTCCTTGCGCCTTTCTCGTCGCACGCAGTTTGAGAATGAGAAGGGATTGCGTGAATCAGCCTGGCAAGGTCCATCGATACAATTTGCGAAGCAAGCATCCAACGAGACAAGCAGTTTGCTCTTCGAGGGCCGCAGATGCAGCCATGAGCGATTTTGGCAGTAGTGCCAAGACTGAAGCCGCTTAGGGGCGGCCCGGTCACGGCCTAGGTTCAGCCTTCCAGGTCATGCTCCATACACCGTAAGAGGTCTCCCCATCTGGCAAAAGATGTTTCTTCCACATTCTAGAACATCCATTTTAGGGAATTCAAAAAATAATCTCGCAGAGAACTCCGCGATCCTGAGTTCGTCATGGGACGACATGTGGCGTTGGGAACACTGCCGAGGCTGGCACCTCCCGTCTCCTTTTTGGTCTATGAATATAGAGGGTGGCAACCGGAAATAGTCTTCCACAAGAACTCGACGATCTCGAATGAATTACAGTCAGGCAACCAAAAGATCAATATACCATCTCTAGGGTCCTCCATCGCGCTGACGTTACATTGGACATTCTTTTGAGTACTTGTGGTACGTTCTGACGCTATATTGGACATTCTTTTGAGTACTTGTGGTACGTTCAGAATTTTTACCATCACACAATCTCAGTCCGACTCTCATGTCATCTCCTGAGGATAGGCGTCAGGATACTAGTCCTACGAGGCCTGAGGCAGGAGCTGAAGAGGGCTCTAGGAACTTGATTGAGTTCGTCGATAGCCGGGCGCCAGACTCAAGGAGTACCATCCAAAGGCACACAGCGTACTACTCAGCTGCACGACGACGACGCGCCAGATCAAGTCTCCTCCGACCGGCTGGCCATTCACGTTATCTTGAATGGCTCAGAAATCCTTCGAGTGACAATGCGCAAGTCACACCATCCAGCAGCAGCACCAGCTCCGCCTCTGCTTCACCATCTCCTCTTCCATTAGAGCTCCGATCAGGACGCATAATTCGGGGTGGTCATATGAGCCAGCAGACGGCACCATCATCAAGAAGCTCAGAGGCAGAAACCGCCGTCGTTCTGGACCCGTTGACTCCTCTTGAAGAGTCGGTTTTAGAATATTGTATGATTCTCCTCACTATGGCTCTCACTTTCGAATGTATGCTAACAAGTCCGCTTAGTCCCCTCCACCATTTGTCGACATATCCCGTCCATGAGAAATTACGACGATGTCATGACTCACCTACGCAGTGATGAGGCTTCTCGGAGCCTGCTTCTGGCTTACGCATTCGCCACCCGCCAACGAATGTTTGCGACACCAGAGGGCGAGCAAGACTCGGAGAATTCCCAAACTTACTACGGCCGTGGCACGAGCATTCTGTGGAGTCGACTTGCCGACAGAAGACATGCCAGTTCCGACTCAAATATTCAAGCCGTCCTTCTTCTCGTGGCCTACACCTCTGACTTTGGCCAGCCAAATGAGGTGGAGATACATGCGAACGCGTTGCGTGCCATGGTCACCCAACGCGGCGGAGTCGATTCATTCGCACACAGTCCACCACTTCAGCACCAAATATCGGCGATCGAGACGTCAAGAACATTTCACCTTACTCTTCTTTGCGGCACTTTCTGTCCTAGCCCACGCAGGTTTCCACCGGGGTTTTGGACATGAGAATAGAGTTTCAAGTCCAGCGTGTATGATACCGCTTGGATAAAATCTTCCAGGTAAAGAGTATCCATTAGCCAGCAGGAAGGACCATCGAAGCGGCAGTCGGCACTGAAGAGAAGGCGCAACAAAGATCCAATAGCATCCCTTTCGGGAATTGGAGACTGGTCCATCTTGATGGAGTTTTCTCCGCAAAAGCAAACTTCTGATCGGTGGAACAATTCGCCATCACGGCCGATTCTTGATGATCGGCCTCTGCTGCCGGCTCGAGGGCTTTCTGAGAAGCCATTCCTGAGGCTGATGTGCCTCAATCTGTCCGTGGATCAATCTGTCCGCGCCTCAATCTGTCCTTACCTCTAGAGTTGCGTTGTTTGGCCTTTTGTTGTTTGGTCTTCGGATGGTATAGAACTTCTTGGAGGGGTTACAGTACCTTCGTTTCCGTTATCACTTGCAGTAAAACGCAAGTTGACCCTTGAGGGAAGTTCGACGTGTAATTTGAAGTAATGTGTTATTAATTGATTAAATGGATCTCATGCAAGCTAGACAAGCTGCAACCTGGCCGGTTATCCAGTGTCAAGCCCCGGACAAACCAGGAGTTGCTCTTATGCAGAAAGTGAAAATTTGCTGGCTCCCAAGCCGATCCGGTGGCCACAGAAATTTAGCTGAGCAAGCCTTTGGTACATTGGTAATGACCAAAAGTCAAGCGGGCTAGTTATGACTGATGATAGCCATCATGTTGGACCTGCAGTTGAGACAAGGCCTGATGGACTCGGGTGGTGACTGTAAGGGTCACAAGGCTGAAGCGAAGAAGCAGCGGTAGTGAGGCGCATGTCGGGCGCTCGCCAATATATCCTCTCCTAGTTCTCTAGAGATTAGTTTCGAGTCATAATGGCACCTATATCCTCCTCTATGATCCTGTCGCCTTAGCGGACAGGAAATCTCATGTTGACACTGCCTTATATGTACGGTCGATGGGAGATCTCTGTTTTCCACGGGTGACCAAGTAATATAAATCCTTTCATCATTTGACAAATGGCTAGCATGGACGTATAATCTGACCCTGGAATACGTCAATCATTAATCAGTCCTTGTACCAGAAAGTGATAGCTCCTCAGACCAGATGTGTTGAGGACTTCAGAATATCCTGATCAGCATTTGAATTTGCTTCATTGAGTTAGCGGAAGAGCCTATCTGGTCTTCGGTCAGCAGGCCGGCGCAATGAGGGGTTAGTCAAGTGATCTCCGTGTGACGAAATGGATTGCTTCGGCTCTTCGATCCAGCGAACGCCCTTCTAGAAACAAGAAGCTCGTTCGAGAATGAGGCCAAACTGTGTGTGAGAACAACAGGCCAATCTCATGACCAGCTCTCGGTCTCTGCTGTGGACCTCGAGTGCAATTCTCGCGAGAACTGGAATGGAGTCCTAGTCCCCCGCTGCAGCTTTTAGCTGCGGGCTTGGGCCACTGCATATTCCGAGCTTGAACCATCTGTTTCCCTGCTGTGGGAAGCTGGTTGAATTCTACGGCAAAGATAGCGTGAGTGAGTAAGCAAGGGATCATCCACCGCGTAGGAACAGCCAACTGTGGCACCACCACGTTTCTGGTCCATTATTCAGACGTCGGCAGCTGCACTGATTCGAGACCTTGCCACAGTACTCGACAGATTCATTCCTCCGTCACCTAGAGCAAGGATGAGAAACGCGGTAGCATCGCCTTCGAGTCGTTTGGCAAAGCCCCTTGGAGGCTCTCTGTGAGGAACGGGCCGTACAATGCGAGTAGGGCGCCTAGAAGAAAGCTGAGGACGGCTACCAAGATTACACGGTCGAGTTCATGGCCGGGTCTTGTGTCGCGGTAACGTGTTGGCGTAAGAGGTCCCACCATCTTCTTGATGGGTGCGATGTTTTCGCGTTTTGCAGCGATCAGCCCTCTTTGCATGCCAGGCAGCCCGTCCATGCTCCATGCGTTCTTGTAGGCCCAGTATCTATCTCATTCTGTGAGAATCGTACCGAGAGGTTGGAAGGCAGACAGTGTATGACTCACCGGTCCATACTCTCCTTCTCGTCACCTTTTTTCTCCTTCTCGGCCTTCCTCGCGAAGAAATCGTTCAGCGTGGGTCGAAATGCTTTAAAGTCGAAGAATGGGACGGAAAATCCACAGGACGTGCCAACCTGGTGGATGTCCACGATAACTATGGTGCGTGTCCCCGGTATGGTCTTGACGGAGTTGGACACCACAAATTCATCGAACTGCTCTGTGCCATTCTCAAGGACTCTGCCTGCGCTATATCAGCACCATGCTGCCGTATAGAGATCTGGCACAGGTATGCATCTCGGAGCGGAGAATTACGATAGCTGACCTTTACCCCAGAGCCGGATAATGCCTGGAGGTCCTTCAAATGCATTAAACAATATTGTGATACGTCCATTGCCTGGCTCGTGGATGTGGCTGATGGTCTCATTGCCTGAGCCCGACAAGTCCATGTACCAGAACGTCTTTTCGTCGAGGACACCAAAGTATTGGCCGCCTTTGGGTGATAAATTGACATGGCCATTGGCAGAGAGCGGAGCCGTGGCTACCCAAAAGATCTTCTGTTCCAGAAGCCGGCCAATCATCTTTGGTGGTATGGTCTCAAAAAATTGACCCATGGGTGCCGTGTCAGGGGGGTAGCTAGGCCAATTATGTCGTCGTCAAATAGTGATCTGCAGTATTCAGGAGATCGGAAGCACCGCCGGCTTGTAACAGCGAGGCAGGCCAAACAGGCTCGTGTCAAGACTTGGACAGGGCGCAGGCACTGATCAAAGAGTGATAAAGCCTCGGATATTGGTCACGTGATATTGCGTCATGACCTTACGTTTGCAGAAATAGTAGCAGGCCCAGTGGGACTGACGTAACATCCGAATAGATTTCACTCGCAATTCTACGTGTCTGCTGATGTCTGATCACAGACATGTCCATTGACCTTGAATATCCTGGATGTCCAATTGTGTCCTGATAGCCTGGAGAAGTGTTTTGCCATTTTGATGAGAAAGCTGCAGACGTCTATGTGCAAAAGACTCCAAGCGCCGATAAATAAATCCAAACCTGGTCCCCTACGTCAATTACTTTATGCTATTGCTCTTTTCATATGGCAGAATTTGTTTACCACGATCCCGAGGAATCATCTGTTTGTTGCTCGCCGCTCTTGGTAGGCGCAGGCGCAGGTTTTTCAGTCTTTGGCTTTTTCCAAGTCGTCCATTTGTCTTGTCTGGATTTGGGTAGATGATGTGTTTCCCCTGGGTGGTGCCACTCATCTTCGGCAGGCTTAGGCCAGTCGTGCCCCTTTTTGTCTGAGAGAGTGGTAGTGGTAGGCTTGGGCGATTTTGACTTGACACCTTTGGTTGGTCTGCTCCAGTGATGCTTTTTACCCTCTGTGGTTGTGGTAGGCTGGATCGAGGTAGGTTGGGTCGAGGTAGGCTGGGTCGCCTCAGGCTCTTTAGTCTTGGTTGGCCTACCCCAGTGATGTTTCCTGCCCTCCGTGGTCGTGGTAGGCTTGGAAACCTCAGTCTCCTCACTCTTGGTTGGTCTGGCCCAGTGATGCTTTTTGCCATTTGTAGTCGTGGTAGGCTTAGACCATTGGTGATCCTCACTCTTTGTCGGCTTGGGCCACTGATGTTCGTCGGTAGTGGGCTTAGGAGTATGTTTCTCACTATGTGTGACTGTGGTTGTGCTCTCGGGATGCTTGGGCCAAGAAGTCTCAGTCTTGGTTGTCTGCTTCGACCAGTTCGACCAGTCCAGGCCCCCAGTCTGTGTCGTAGTTTGAGAAAGACGGTGGTTAATTGGCGTCGCGGCACTGGAGTGAGGGAGGCGTGGAGTAGAGAATATGTGTTTCATTTCAGTGGTCATCGACTTAGTCTTGGTGAATAGAGTTGTCGGAATGACCGAACTGGAGGTCCTACTTCTCGTTGCCGATGAGGTTGTAGCACTCGTTGAGCTTGGACTCTTTGTGCTTGTGGTTGGAGCAGTGGTTGTCGAACTCGAAGAGCTCCTTCTGCTTGTTGTTGAGGCAGTACTTGTCGAGCTTGAACTCCTTGCGCTCGTGATGGTAGTAGCGCTTGCCGAGCTTGAAGAAGTACTTGCGCTCGAAGAAGTGCTTGTGCTCGTGGTTGTAGCAGTGGTTGTCGAGCTCGAAGAACTCTTTGTGGCTGTGGTTGGAACAGTTGTTGTGGTTGGAACAGTTGTTGTGGTTGGAACAGTTGTTGTGGTTGGAACAGTTGTTGTGGTTGGAACAGTTGTTGTGGTTGGAACAGCTATTGTGGTTGGAACAGTGGTTGTGGTTGGAACAGTGGTTGTGGTTGGGACTGTGGTTGTGGTTGGGATTGTGGTCGTGGTTGGGACTGTGGTCGTAGTTGGGACTGTGGTCGTAGTTGGGACTGTGGTCGTAGTTGGAAGAGGGGTTGTCCAACTCGAGGAACTCTTTGTACTGGTAACCACCCCTGTGGTCGATGTAGTTGTCGGTTTGCCATGATTAGAAGATGGCGTCGTTCTTGATTCTGTGGTTGGCGTGATTGTCGGTTTGCTGTGGCTAGATGATGCTGTGGTGCTGGTTGACGTGATTGTCGATTTGCCATGACTAGAAGATGGTTTCGTGCTTGATTCTGTGGTTGTCGGCTTGCCATAAGTAGAAGACTGTGTTGTACTTTGTCTCGTGGTTGACGTGGTTGATGTCGGCTTTCCATGATTAGAAGATGGGGTCATGCTTGGTCTTGTGATCCAGGTGGTTGATGTTGGTTTGCCATGACTAGAAGATGGATTCGTGCTCGACTCTGTAGTTGACGTGATTGTCGGTTTGCCATGGTTAGATGATGCTGTGGTGCTGACTGATGTGATTGTCGGCTTGCCATGAGTAGAAGACGGTGTCGTTCTAGGTCTCGTGGATGGTGTGGTTGGTTCTCCATGAGTAGAAGATGGCGTCGTTCTTGGTCTCGTGGTTGGTGCGGTTGGTTCTCTATGAGTAGAAGATGGTGTTGTTCCTGGTCTCGTGGTTGGCGTGGTTGTCGGTTCGCCATGAGTAGAAGACGGGGTTGTTGTCGGTCTCGTGGTTGGCGTGGTTGGTTCTCCATGAGTAGAAGATGGCGTCGTTCTAGGTTTCGTGGCCGACGTGGTTGTCGGTTCGCCATGAGTAGAAGATGGCCTCGTCCTTGATTCTGTTGTTGATGTGGTTGTCAGTTCTCCGCGGGTAGAAGATGGCTTCGTGCTTGGTCGCGTGGTTGGCGTGGTTGTCAGTTCGCTGTGAGAAGAAGATAGGGTCGTTCTTGGTCTCGTGGTTGGTGTGGTTGTCGGCTTGCTATGGGTAGAGGATGGTGTCGTTTTAGGTCTCGTGGTTGGCGTGGTTGTCGGCTCACCATGAGCAGAAGATGGCTTCATGCTTGACCCTTTGGTTGATGTGGTTGTCAATTTGCCATGGCTAGAAGATGGCATCGTTCTTGACGTGACTGTCGGTTCACCATGACTAGAAGATGACTTTGTGCTGATTGATGTTGTTGTCGGTTCTCCATGAGGAGAAGATGGTGTCGTTCTTGGTCTCGTGGTTGTCGATTCACCATGTGTAGAAGATGACTTCGTGCTTGGTCTCGTGGTTGACGCGGTCGTCTGTTCGCCATGACTAGAAGATGGCTTCATGCTGGATCCTGTGATTGACGTGGTTGTCGGTTTGACATGGCTAGATGGTGGCGTTGTACTGATTGATGTGATTGTCGGCTTGCCATGAGTAGAAGATGGTGTCGTTCTAGGTCTCGTGGTTGGTATGGTTGTTGGTTCGCCACGACTAGAAGATGGCTTCGTACTTGACCCTTTGGTTGATGTGGTTGTCGATCTGCCATGGCCAGATGATGGTGTCGTTCTTGACGTGATTGTCGGTTCACCATGACCAGAAGATGGCGTCGTTCTTGACGTGACAGTCGGCTCACCATGACTAGATGATGCTGTCGTGCTGATTGATGTGGTCGTCGGCTTGCCCTGAGTAGAAGATGGTGTTGTTCTTGGCCTCGTGGTTGGCGTGGTTGTTGATTCGCCATGACTAGAAGATGACTTCGTGCTCAATTCCGTGGGTGACGCGGTTGTCGGTTTAACATGGTTAGACGATTGTGTCGTACTGATTGTCGGCTTCTCATGAGTAGAAGATGGTGTCGTTCTAGGTCTGGTGGTTGGCGGGGTCGTCGGTTCGCCATGACTGGAAGATGGCTTCGTCCTTGACGCTGTGGTTGGCGTGGTTGTCGGTTTACCACGGCTAGACGATGATGTCGTTCTGATTGATGTGGTTGTCGGCTTGCTGTGACTATAAGATGGTGTTGTTCTTGGTCTCGTGATCAACGTGGTTGTCGATTCACTATGGCTAGAAGATGGCGTCGTTCTTGATTCCGTGGTTGACGTGATTGTCTGTTCGCCATGACTAGAAGACGGCTTGGTGCTGATTGATGTAGTTGTTGGCTTGCTATGAGTAGAAGATGGTGTCGTTCTTGGTCTCGAGGTTGGCGTGGTAGAAGATGGTGTCGTTCTTGGCCTCGTGGTTGGCGTGGTTGTCGGTTCGCCATGACTAGAAGATGGCTCCGTGCTTGACCCTGTGGTTGA